>SKEZ01000004.1_pt1 | contig 277695 bp, 265 predicted proteins | sample 4843881 | NCBI WGS metagenome assembly SKEZ01 (sample SAMN11008796, study PRJNA524170) | human gut metagenome | isolation source: fecal sample from pouch patient p1, p46 | place: Israel: Tel-Aviv | reverse complement strand
AAGTAGTAACAATACCCCTTAAGGGGTAGCGACGAGTCAAGAGCAATATGGCTTGAACGGAGCTGTGGGAAGGATGTGTAAACAGAATTCCCATAGCCGAAAGAGAAAGCCAGCGCCTTGAGACGCTAGCCTAGTAACAAGGGCTTATAGCCCTAGAGCAAACCACCCGTTGTGATATGATTCAACTAAGATCAGATGGCTCTGCTATAACTGAGGAGCTTTCGTCAATGCTTCTTTTGCTGCAATATAAGATTTGATTATTTCAACAGCGCCGTCCACTCCAAGAGCGGAACTGGAAATACATAAATCATAGCTGTCTACATCAGACCATTTTTTATTAGAATAGTAATTATAATAGTTTGCACGTTTCTTATCTGTTTTTAAGATCATGTCTTTCGCCTTTGCATCTGTCAGATCATAAAGTCTTGCGACACGCCTAATCCGGGCATTCAAATCTGCATGAATAAACACATTCACACAATTATCATACTCTTCCAATGCATAGTCTGCACAGCGTCCGACCAACACACAAGGTCCTTCATCTGCAATTTTTTTAATTGCGTCAAACTGAGCAAGAAAAACTTTATGATTCAGCGGCATATCCGAATATCCACCGGCAGGATAGCCCATAGAGTAAGTATCCATCACCAAGGAGTAGAGGAAGCTATTTGTAGGCTTTTCGTCTTGTGATTCAAAGAGTTCTTTGCAGATACCGCTCTCTTTTGCTGCAACTGCGAGCATCTCTTTGTCATACAGTTTAATTCCGTAATACTCTGCAAGCTTTGTACCGATTTCATGTCCACCGCTTCCAAACTGTCTTCCGATTGTAATAATTGTGTTTGTTTTTGTCATAACTGTCACGCTCCTTTATGTAAATCCATCTGAGAATCAGATTTGATATATAACATATTATACATCAAATCTAATGAAATGTACACAACTTTACAAAATTTCCAGCAGGCGTTTGAAATAATCTGGCAATTCTGCATTAAATTCTATATACTGACTGGTACGTGGGTGGATAATGCCGAGAATTTTTGCATGAAGTGTCTGCCCTTGAAGCTTCATTGGAGATTTTGCCGGACCATAGACAGCATCTCCAAGAAGAGGATGACGAATACTTGCCATGTGTACCCGAATCTGGTGTGTTCTTCCCGTCTCCAACTGACATTCTACATACGTAAATTTTTCAAAACGCTTTAGTACCCGATAGTGTGTGACAGCATGTTTTCCATTCTTATAGTTTACACTCATTTTCTTTCGCTCAACAGGATGTCTGCCGATGGGAGCATCAATAGTACCGTTGTCCTCCTTTAACACTCCGTGAACAATCGCATGATATTTCCTTGTAATCGTATGGTCTTTTAATTGCTCAGCCAGAGACTGATGTGCAAAATCATTTTTGCAGACGATCAGAGAACCAGTTGTATCCATGTCAATACGATGCACAATTCCCGGGCGCATTACGCCATTGATGCCAGAGAGTTGATCTTTGCAATGAAACATCAGTGCATTGACTAAAGTTCCACTATAATGTCCCGCAGAAGGATGAACGACCATTCCTTTTGGTTTATTCACAACAAGGATATCTTCATCTTCATAGAGAATATCAAGTGGAATCTGTTCTGGAAGAATATCAGGTTCTTTCAATTCTGGAATCGTCACTGAAATATGATCCTCCAAAGAAAGCTTATAGTTTGCTTTTACCGGTTGCCCATTTACAAGAACTTCTTTTTCTTTGATCAGCTTTTGGAGATAAGAGCGAGAAAGATCTGGAAGTTTTTCGGATAAAAATTTATCAATTCGCATCAGATCATTTTTCTCTGTGGTATATCGTCTTTCTTCCATAATTTACTCCTGTTCTTCTGGATCCTGCACTGACTTTTTCCCACGGAAGGTAAAATATTGATAATCTTCCTCTTTAAAATAGAAAAACGCCAGATAGCAGAACAGACACATTGCCAAAACTACATAAATATCTGCGACATTGAAAACTGGAAAATCAATCAATTCAAAATAGAAAAAATCTGTCACATAATTGTTGCAGAGTCTATCGATCATATTTCCGATTCCACCAGCCGCCACAAGAACCGTGCAGATGCGAAACGCAGCAAAACGCTTTGTATACGGCAATCGGATATAAAAGTAAAGTGCTGCGGAAAGTAACAGCAAGGTGGTAATAATAAAAAATGTTTTCTGTCCTTGAAAAATTCCGAATGCCGCTCCTCTATTTTCCAGATAATGAAGACAAAATACATTTTTGATCAGAACAATATCTTCTTTTCCCTTCAAGTATGTGGTCGCAAGAAACTTTGTCCACTGGTCAAGTACAATTCCAAAAACCAGTGCAACTAAACCACCTAAATACCATAGAAATCGTTTCTTTTTCATATTCTATCGTTTCTCCTTTAAATCAATTTGTGAATTTCCACGAGAAGCCTCCCCTTTTTTGTCTGGGAAATTACTTTTCGATAGATGAACTTACCATAGCCGCGAACAGAGATCACATCATCTTCTTTCACATTATATCCATTAGATGAAATAAGTTTACCATTGACAAACACCTTTCCAGCCTCGATCAATGGACTGAGGCGGCTTCTGGAAGATGAAAATGCAAGAGAAAGAAGGGTATCCAGTCTTACAGAAGCTACTGTACCTGTAATTTTTTCATACTTTTGTGTATAGTGAAACTCAGAAAAAGATTCTTCACAAACAATCACCTGAGTCCGACGTATCTGTGTCATTTCTTTACACACATAGGATAAAAGTTTGTCTGAGACAAATACAAACGCACCTTGCTCTTCTACGATAATATCTCCGATTTTTGAACGCTCAATTCCAAGACTCAGAAGTGCTCCCAAATAATCTCTGTGAGATAGCTGCTCGGAGAACTTTTGACTGCGCGGCAGGATATGGATAATTCCCATCGGATATGCGAGATCTTCTATCTCTGAACGTAAACAAAGAGCATCAGGAAGAAATGCTGCAATCTGACGCTCTGAAGAAGCATAGCCGCCAAAAGTCCTATACGGAGTGTACAGAGTATCTTTTGGCAACGTATGTAAAATATTCAGTTCATTAAGATTTAGAAAATCTGTGTAAGTAATAAAATTGCGATGATATGCAATCTTTGATAACTCAATCAGTCTTTTTCTTAATAATTCTTCTTCTTTTTGCATAGTACTCCTAGAATCTTGTGTTGATGGACGGCATGTCAAAAGAAGTATTCAGCAAATCCTGTAAATCTCCGGAAATATCTACATTGGTAGGTGTTACGAGGAAGATGTAAGTAGATATCTTCTGAAGATTTCCATTGATCGCAAATGCTGCACCGGAAATAAAGTCGATAATTCTCTGTGCAACCTCCAGATCAAGTCCCTCTAAATTCAGGATAACAGTACGTCCGCTTAAAAGAGATTCTGTAATTGCGCGTGCATCATCAACAGATGTCGGACGAATTACACATACTTCCATTCCTGGCGCTCTTCTCTGTCCACTCGGACGCATTGGAGTTACTTTATTTGTAGATTTTGAAGTGCTTTTTGACTTTTCCTGCATATCAAAATCATCATACTCTTCTTTTTCTTTTTTAAATGGATTTTTGCTTGTCTTTTCCGGATATTCATCTACTTCATCATCGAAGAAATCATCCTCATAATCATCTTCGTCACTCAGTTTCATAATGTCCAAAAACTTGTCAAATACTCCCATAGTTACACTCCTATCATTCGTTTGTTATATTATAGTTTCTTTCACCAAAAATACCAGTGCCGACACGAACCATGGTGGCACCTTCTTCTATCGCGACTTCATAGTCATTTGTCATACCCATTGAAAGAATACGCATACTAACATTATCAATGTTTTTTGCCGCAATGTCAACAGATAATTTTCTTAAATTGGCAAAATGTATACGATTTTCTTCTGGATTTTCGACAAATGGAGCAATCGTCATCAAGCCGTTAATCTTTATATGACGAAAACGGGCGATTTGTTCGACCAATGGAAGCACTTCTTCTGGCGAAATGCCAAACTTGCTCTCTTCACCGGCAACATTAACTTCAATCAAGACATCCACCAAACAGTTCTTTTTTGCTGCTTCTGCCTCGATTGCTTCTGCAAGTCTAAGAGAATCAACGGAATGAATCAGTGTTGTTTTTCCAATCAGATACTTAACTTTATTTCTTTGAAGATGGCCGATCATATGCCATGAAATATCTTTTGGAAGTTTTTCATATTTGTCAGTGAGTTCCTGTACTTTGTTCTCGCCGAACTGCCGGATACCAAGGTCATAAATTTCCTGCAGCATCGAAACAGGCTTCGTTTTGCTCACTGCAATCAATGTAACATCTTCCAGATGTCTGCCACTTCTTTTGCAGGCATCTTTCACCTTGTCCTGTATAGATTTCAAATTTTTTTCCAGCATATTCTTCACTCCTCGTCTTTTGCTGTTTTATCATTTGATTTATTACGAATGTGCTCCGGGGCTTACCGGAACACAACTTCGTCCTCTTTTATTCCTTTGCCATCCAGCGCAATGCGATCATAATTTGTCAGCCCATACGACGTATTTTCTTCTACAATATAATATTCTTCACTTTCTGCAAGAATATTAATTTGCCGAAAGACAGCATATCCACGATTAATATTGTAAACCCCTTCTAAAGTTCCTTTTTCGTTCAACGCCATTGTATCATTGCTGTCCTCACACAGCAGCATATCTCCCTTTTTCAATTCTTCAGAGGCAATATAGCTTTTTCCATCTTTTTGTGCATAGACAGTTGCTTTTACAAATTCTGTAGATCCATTGCGTTTTTTCCTGATGACACCTGCTTCTTTGCTGTTGCCGCCGACGGTTACATATTCCTCCGGCACCAAAAAGAACTCCTTTTCTACTTTAGCCGTTTTAGGAATCTTCAATCCGGTTTCATCTTCCAGAATCAATTCAAGATCCAGATAACGCTCTTCTGCATAACGCACCATCGAATTGTTAAAGGAAAGAATACCATAATAATGGTCATCCTTACTTACGACACTGACATTGGCCCACAGATATTCATCGTCCTTTAGAAAACGAACTTTGACAGAGTTCATCTCAGAGAGTTCTGCTGAGAACTCTTTATCTATTTCGATGGCCACAGACCATTTCTCACTTGTCACAAGCTTATAGGCAGGAGAACCCGCAGTAATCTTTTGATTGTTCAGCAGTTCTGTCTTCTGATAATCTGTTTTGTTGAGTAAATCTGATGTAAGCGTATCTTTTGTAATGCCTTCCAGCCCATCTACAGAGTATATGATAATACCGTCTCTTGGTGATGCGCATAATCTTAATCCGGCAGAATTTCCGGAAGCGATAATGGAATCCAATTCGTTGATGCGAGTTTGATTTTGGATTCCAAGCATCACACTGTCGATATTTGTGCGGAGATTGTAAGTGTTATGAAACTGTTCGTCCTGAAATGTTTCATTAAATTTCTGTGTCTTTAATACAATCTGGTTCAGATCTCCTTCAGAGAGTTCCACAGCTGCGGTATCTCCAGATACCTCTGTGTGTTCCATCTTTTCATTGCTCAATGTATATACATTGGAAGCTGCGGATACCTTACTCCCTTCAGAAGTATAATAATTGATATAGCCGTCTCCTTCAGACTCCACGATCATTTCTTCACGAATCGCAAGCCCCGTATATTCATAATCATTCAAAATGCTTCCTTCTCTTACTTCATAGGAAGTAATATGAGGGGAAGTTAGGTACAGAATAATTGTAACAATCAGATAAAAGAAAATGATTCCAAAAATGATGATTCCGACATTGAAAGGAATTTTCTTTTTTGTTTTGTATGCGTTTAAATCGATAAACTTGTCTTGTTGTGCCAAAAATATGACCTCCTACTATAATTTCTGAAGTGCAGCACCATTTAGGTAGCTGCATCGTATGCCCTGTCTGCTGTTTCGTCTCTGCATTTCCTGCTCAAATTCTTCCTGAAGCTTCCACCAGCTAGTTCCCCAGTTGGAAAATACAGCATCTTCTTCCGGAACCCTGCTGAACAGTCTTTCTACTACAATGTCAGGTGAAAGATATTCTAAGAAATCAGCAAGTCTCTGTAAGTATTCTTCTTTTGAGCACACCGCTATTGTACCATTTTCATACGCATTGCACAACAAAGTATTTTTTGCAATATAAAGAGAATGAATCTTTACAATCGGTATGCGAAGGGCAGATAAGATTTTTGCAGTTTCAATAGCATCTCTTCGCGTATCTCCCGGAAGATTTAAAATCACATGGGTGCAGATTGTAAAATCATACATCTGAATACAGCGGACCGCATCTAAATATTCCGCAAGACCATGACCTCTCTGAATGTCATCCAATGTATGATAATTGACCGTCTGCAATCCTAATTCCAACGTAATTTCCACAGAATAAGTTTCCTTGATCTGTTTCAATACTTCCATATAATCTTTACGGATACAGTCCGGCCTTGTGGAAATAGAAATTTCTATAATATCCCTTTGGCTGGCAGCTTCTTTCATATAATTTTGAAAATCAGAAAGCGGCATAAAGGTATTTGTATAATTTTGAAAATAGGCAATAAATTTCTCTGCCTTATACTTTTTAGAAATAAATGCTTTATTTTCGTTCAACTGCTGTGTGACAGTTTTTTGATTGGAAAGGCTTTCAAATCCGGTGCCGACTTCCGCACAGAAGGTGCATCCACCGCCATTAATCCTGTTTGGACAAGTGATTGGAAGATTGATGGGAAGTTTATAAACCTTTGTTCCATATTTTTTCTTTAAGTATTCAGAATATTTATTATAGTAACTTTGTGTTTCCATAGTTTTTCCTTTAACGTATAAATTCTCATTTCATGGCAATTCTATTATTATCTTAAAAAAGGAGGAATTCACATGAAATGGTTTGATAATACAGCATTGACACTTGTAATCATAGGTGCTGTTAACTGGTTGCTTGTTGGTATTTTTAAATTCGACCTCGTTGCTTTTCTGTTAGGGGATTTGTCGTGGCTGTCACGTATCATCTACACAGTCATCGGTCTTTGTGGCCTTTATTTGATCAGTCTCTTTGGACGAATCAACGAGATCTCAGAGTCTTAACAGCACATGGAATATTTGTACATGTAACTGTGTATATTTAAATTTTAAAAAGTGTGCTGCCGCATCAGACATGCAGCGGCACACTAAGAAGCCGGAATCGCTGAAATCAGCGAAGTCATATCATTATAAAGAACCGTTTTGTCAGGTGCTCCCATTACGATAGAAATATAAGGATTTCCTGAAAGGTCCTTTTCTAAAAGGATCAGGCAGGATCCTGCCAAATCTTCTGTTCCTGTCTTTCCACCTACAATCACTGCATTCTGTGGAGGAATTGCGAGACCTTGCGCATAAAAATGGGACGGTGTCCATGTCAGCTGTCTTGTTCCAGAAGTAGGATTCTGTACTGTTGCAGCATAGGATGACTGTGAAATCATCGTCAAAAATGTCTCATTTTTCATACATTCATTAAAAATCAAATACAGATCATATGCTGTAGTATAATGATCTGCTTCATGCAATCCATGTGGATTTGTAAAGTGTGTGTTTGTTGCGCCGAGTTTTCTCGCCTCTTCATTCATTAACTCTACAAAAGCTTCCACACTGCCAGAAATATGCTCTGCAATTGCAATGGCATTATCATTTCCGGAATGAAGTAATAATCCATAGAGGAGTGCTTCCATCGTAATCTGGTCATTTTCTTGCAGTCCACAGACAGAGGCATCCACATCAAAGGTCACTGCACGTCGGCTCACAGTCACAATATCTGACAGATTTCCATATTTCAAAGCAACATAAGCAGTCAGTACCTTTGTTGTGCTTGCCGGATAAAGTTTGTTATGAAGATTCTGTGCATAGAGCACCTGTTCCTGATTTACCCCAAACAGTCCGGCAGCATGTAATTGCTGGTCTGTCGTATAACCTGGAAGTTCGATATTTTCCACCGCCACACAGAGATTTTCTGCATACAAATCTGCACGATATAAATCCCGATTGTATTCTGATTTCTCATAGATGGCAATGATGGCTTCTTTTTTTGCGCATCCTGCTATGAGAAACATACCAATCAAAAGAAAACTTCCAAAGAAAAATCTCTTTCTTCTATCTGTACATCTCACGCCACTCTAAATCTCCTCTGTCGATCGCTAAGATTAATACTTCTGCAGTTGCTACATTGGTCGCCATTGGAATGTTATGCATATCACAGAGGCGCACAACATCATTGACATTTGGCTCATTGGATTTTGGAGCAAGAGGATCCCTTAGGAAAATCACTGCATCTATTTGATTCTGATCGATCTGTGCTCCCATCTGCTGAGAACCTCCAAGTGGACCTGCCAGATATTTATGAATGGAAAGGTTGGTCACTTCCTCGATCAGGCGTCCTGTTGTTCCTGTTGCATATAATTCATGTTTACTTAAAATTCCTCTGTATGCAATACAGAAATTCTGCATTAACATCTTCTTAGCATCATGTGCTATTAATCCTATTCTCATCGTGTGCTCACTCTCCTATTGGTATTTTTTCGGTTGTAATCCTACATTTAATACAACCCCTATTCCGCTGAACAGGCTGACTATGGAAGAAAGTCCATAGCTTACAAAAGGCAATGAAATACCTGTGTTCGGAAAAATTCCGGTCGCCACACTGATGTTGATAAAACTCTGTATTCCTATCAGTGCGGCTACCCCCCCGCAGATGATCTGTCCTGCAAGATCCTGCGCTCTTAATCCGATTATAATACATTGGACAATAATTAACAATAATAAAATAATTACAATACAGCATCCAATAAATCCAAGTTCTTCCCCAATAATTGCGAAGATAAAATCTGTCTGAGGCTCTGAAATGAAATTTCCGTTTTTCACAGATGTTGTTGTATTGTTGTCATACCCCTTCCCTTTCAGTTGCCCAGACCCGATTGCCATAATAGAATTCATCTGTTGATATGCTGTGGAAGAAGCATATTTCTGCGGTTCCAGCCATGCAAGGATTCTCTGCCGTTGATAGTCTTTTAAGAACGGTACATTGGAATGTACAACAAGACTTAAAAAGATCAGACAGACTGGAATCACAACCGCCAACACAGTGCCGATAAACTTATAGCTAAGGCCTCCCAGATACAAGAGGACACAAAACAGTGCTGCAAGGCAAATGGTGGTAGACAAGTTAGGCTGCTTGTAAATCAAATACAAAGAGGGAAGGATCAAAGCAATCGCTTCCATGATCATGACTGGATGATTTAATTTTTTTCTATGTTTCGTTAAAAATTGAGCAAAGAATAAAATCATCAGAATCTTTGTTGGATCAGAAGGCTGAAACCGGATAAATCCAAAATCAAGCCACCTGACTGCGTTGTTTGCCTCTGCTCCAAAAAAATGAACAAGCAGAAGTAGAATCAGATTGACAGCATACAAAATCCAGTAAAACCGCAAGATCCATTTGTAGTCGATGACAGAAAACAAAAGCATTACAAGCAGACCAAGAATCACTCCGAAGATCTGTTTGCCTTGCATAGATTTCTGTGCACTTCCAACGGCCATGATTCCGATAATCGAAAGTGCTGTGACAAAAGTCACCAGTATGAAGTTAAAATTTTTCAAATGATATCGTTTTAAAAATTTCACTTTTTCTCTCCTGCTAATTGAATATGTATATCAGATTGTGTAATTTGAACAGTAAAGTTTTCGGGTGTAATTTCGATATATTTTGAGACGGTCAGAAATAATTCCTCTGCGATCCGTTCCATATATTCCGGAGTACTGTTTACGCGGTCAGACGACAAGATCAACCGCAGTCGTTCTTTTGCAATCGTTACCGAAGTACGTTTCTTTTTCCATCCAAATTTCTGCATCTGATTCCCTCCCTGTTACTTTTTGAATACTTTTGTCAGTCTTGAAAACAATCCATCCTGCTTTTCAAAATTCAAGAAAGGGACTTCTTCTCCAGTCAGCCTTTTACAAATATTTTTATATGCCGCGCCTGCTTTGGAACTTAGACTAATGACAGGCTCTCCCTGATTTGTACCGATTACAACTTGTTCATCATCAGGAATGACACCGATCAGGCGTATTCCAAGGATTTCTGTCACATCTTCCACGGACATCATCTCTCCTCTTTTTACCATATCCATTCTAAGTCGATTGATGATCAGCTCGGACTGGGCAATTCCTCCTTGCTCCAAAAGACCAATGATTCGATCTGCATCACGGATTGCAGAGACTTCTGGTGTTGTGACGACAACTGCACGGTCCGCTCCCGCGATTGCATTTTGAAATCCTTGTTCAATTCCTGCCGGACAGTCGAGGATAACATAATCAAACAATTCTTTTAGTTCTGCTGTCAGCTTTTTCATCTGTTCCGGAGTTACCGCTGACTTATCTTTTGTCTGTGCCGATGGAAGCAAGTATAATTCCGGATAGCGCTTGTCCTTGATCAGCGCCTGTTTTAGCCTGCAGCTTCCCGTAATGACATCAACCAGATTGTAAACAATCCGATTTTCAAGACCTAGCACAACATCGAGATTGCGAAGTCCTAAGTCAGTATCGATCACAATCACTTTTTTCCCCATCTGTGCAAGTCCGACTCCGATATTAGCCGTTGTTGTTGTCTTTCCGACACCGCCTTTGCCAGATGTGATTACAATTACTTCACCCATACAAAATTCCTCCATTTCATTTCTTTTTTGTCTTTTGTATTTTAATCTCCGGCACCGGCAACACCAAGCATGCTGGCGCTTCCTGTGACGATATCTTCCGTATCTCCAAGATGATATTTATATTTTACAATATCTCTTCCAATTTCTGCTGTGTAACTGGAATTATAGCCATTGGCAATTCTTACGCTCACGGCAATTTCCGGATTTTCGCTTGGGGCATAGCCGACAAACAGTGCATGATCCGGATGGGTCTCACTCTGCTGAGCCGTACCGGTCTTGCCTGCCATCTGAAAACCTTCTAGGCGGAGAGAATCAAATGTTCCAGTTGTTGATACCATATCTTCCATTCCCTGTTGCACTGCATTCCAGGTGCTGTCTGAAACTTCGGTAATTTCATTTCTCAGTTCCGGTTGATAGTCTTTTACAACATTTCCTTTTTTATCCACAGTCTTGTCGAGAAGGGAAAGCTGAAAGACTTTTCCACGGTTTGCAACAGCTGTCACATAGCGTGCGAGCTGGCTTGTCGTATAGTTGTTTGTTCCCTGACCAATAGCAGAAAGTACGGAGTCTGTATCGGAAATCTGAGGTTTCGATTCTGAAATTTCTAATCCGGACTTTTCATTTAACCCAAACATCTCTGCATATTTTGTCAGTTTCTCAATACCGAGATCACTGGAATACGTTTTCGCAGGCTTTCCATCCTCTCCCTTTTTATCCCCTGATTCTGTCACTCCCAACTCATATCCCATTTCATAATAGAAAATATTACAAGAGTGCTGAAGAGCGCCTGTGACGTCAAGCCAACCATGAGCTCCCGGCGAAATCCAGCACTTTGGATTTGGAAATACTTTCTCAAATATTCCTTCACATACAACTCCATCAGATGGTGTAATGATTCCTTCTGTCAAAGCTGCAACGGATGTCAACATTTTATACGTAGATCCCGGTGCAGTCCGCTCCTGAGTAGCAGTATTATAAAAAGGACTGGAGAGATCATTTGCAAGCTTATTATAGTAAGCAGAATCCATTGTATTGGCCAGCCTATTATTATCATAGCCCGGATAGGATACACATGCAAGCACCTCCCCGGTATTTACATCGGTCACAACTGCAGAACCGGAACAAGGTTCCAGTGCAAGTTGGGCTGGTGTAATTTCAAGAGAACTGATTTTCCCGACAAGAAAACTATATGGGTCAATCTGACCGCCTTCCAGTCCCTGATATTGCCCTTCGTCAAAGGCAATTACATTCTGTTCGTATAAAATTCTGCAAATATCTTTGCCCTTCAGTTCATTCGCTTTGATCATATAGCGATAAACAAGCTTTTCGAATGTGCTGTCCGACGGAAGCGTTTGCTCGAGGTAAGTTAAAATCTGCCCGTAAATTTCATTGAGATCCGAATATTTCTCCTGCTCAGTTTCTGCCTGTAGAATCTCTGAAAGATTTATCCAGTTTTTTGATATCGCATAGTTCAGATATTCGTAAAGGCTGATGGTTTCATCTTTTGTCCATGCGATATAGGTTTTATCGCTTGTATCTATCGCATCGGAAGATAGGATTCCTGCCTGGTCCATCAGAAGATCGTCTGCAATATAATTCATATATGCCTGCATTTCTTTGGAAAGTGATTTGTAAGAAGCAGCCGCTGGATCCCGGAGTTGGGACATAACTTCCGCAATGCAGGAAGCTTTCTTTTCCGCGACAAGAGCTTCCACCTTTTTTTCTGTCTCTTTTGCATCTGTCGATGAAAAATGTTTTGTGTCGATCACTTCATTTGCAAATAGCGCATGATAAACATCATCAATCGGTATGATGATCTTGCTGGAGTCTCCTGCGGAAGCCGTATCATAATTCATGATATTTTGAATGCGTGACACGAGAATTCCGGCAAGTTTTTCTTCAATGATCTGATAGGTTGCCTCCTGAAGATTTTTATCAATTGTCAGATAGAGATCGTTCCCGGCAACGGCATCAGTTTTTTTCTCTGTCTCAATTACATTTCCGACACTGTCCACATAGACAATTTCTTTTCCTTTTGTTCCTTGCAGTTCTTCATCCATGGTCTGTTCTAATCCGGATTTTCCAACAATATCAGTCAATGTATATTCTTTGGAGCTTTCCTTTTTCTCATTGTATTCTTCTTGGGAAATCTTACCGGTATATCCGATCAATGAAGCAAAATATTTACTGTCCGTATAACGTCTGAGAGAATCCTCTGCAATATTGACTCCTTGCAGTCTGTCAGAGTTTTCCATAATTTCAGCTACCGTCTCATCGCTGACATTCGATGCGATGGTTGTCGGAATGTATTTCTGGAAACTGTTGAGACTGATGGCATAACGGATGTTGACCATTTTTAAAATACGAGACTTTTCCATGGAAGATTGATCGATTCCATATCCATAACGCTCATCTTCACATAGATAATTTATAATGTCATCGGCACTGGCATTTTCCTCTTTGTCTGTCAGTTCATCAATTGTCTGATAACCATAAATATCCGCAAGGAACCTAAGCTTGGACGTCTCATTTTGTGCCGCAAATTCATAATTTCCTGAAGCATTTAAAATGATTCCAAAATCACTGATAACGGTATCACCGTTTGACTCTACAATGTCAATCACTTCTTCGACCGTTTCATTTATAATTTTATTTTTTTCTTTGAGTGTCATGGAAGAGTAATCGCCGTTGTCCTCAATCGTAACAGAATATGCCAATTCATTGTAGGCGAGCAATTCTCCATTCCGGTCATAAATGTTTCCTCTTGTCCCGGGAACTTCTCTTGTTTTCCGAATCTGAAGTTTATAATTATCCAGATAATACTGTCCTTTTACAATCTGCAGATAAAAAACTCTTTGGATCAAAATTGCAAACAGAACACAAAAGGCAATCACTGTTACGAACAGACGAGATTTTATAATTTCCATGATCCATTCTTTGATACGATTAAACAAATTTTCCAGCACTCCTTTTTTCTTCTGCTTCCAATCTTCGATTCAAGGTCAGAATGATCGGATACAATATTAATGTTACAAGTATAGTATAGATCAACTCAGGCAAAATGACATTTCCGAGATAATAAGGGAAATCAAATCGGCTTCGAAGTAAAAACAGGAGAAGATAGATTAACATCCCATAGACAAATTCACTTCCGGAAATCAAGATCAGTGGAAGTTTAATATCTTCTGCATAAAATAATCGTCGAAAAAATCCGTTGAGATATCCGATCACCATATAGAGCAGTGCATAAAATCCAATCAGATTTCCTGAAAAAACATCCATGAACAATCCACAGAAAAATCCAACAAACATTCCCGACTTTTTCCCTCGCATAAATCCGAATGAAGCTGTAAGAATGATCATTAAGTTCGGTGCGATGGAAGCAAGTGCAAGTGTCTGAAAAATGGTTGTCTGAAGCAGGAAACAAAAGAAGATCAGACATCCGGTTACTATTTTTCGTTTCATCAGTTCTCCACTCCTTACTTTGCTTCTTTTATCTCTTTCGTTACATCTTCTTTTAAAGTAGTAATGACAAGCACTTCATGAAGATGCTTGAAATCTACAACCGGAGTGAGATAACCGGATCGTGTCAGATTATTGGAATCTACCTTAATATCACTGACAACACCAATTGTAATTCCCTGGAGATATTTGTCACTGATATGAGAAGTCACAATTTCCTCTCCGACCGCAATCTCATTCTTATTATTTTCTAATTGTTCAAACTTGATCTTGCCATCATTCATCAACTTCAAATCACCTTTGACAATACAAGTATCCAGTGTCGAAAGTGTCATGGCACTGATATTGCTGGAATCATCAATAATGGAACGGACACGAGACCATCCTGGGGCTACTTCTGTGATAATACCAACCAATCCAGATCCCGCAATTACATTCATATCCACTGCGAGTCCATCATCACTTCCTTTGTCGATGGTAAAGGTACTAAACCAGTTACCCGGATCCTTCCCGATCACATGAGCTCCCACTTTCTCATAATCTGCATAATTAGAATCTAATTTATACAGTTCCTGAAGACGTTCTAACTCGTATTTTTCTTGTTGGAGCATCTTGTTTTCCAACGTCAGTTCGTCTACCTTTTCCTGAAGTGCTTCTTTTTCCTTTCTTGTCAGCTGCAATGTCTCAAAATTATCTGTAATATCTGTTAAAAACATTCCTATTTGATTGATTCCTTTCTGCATCGGAACAACCGTATAATTGGCAAAAATCCGCAAAGGTCCGTTGATTTTATCAGAAATCAGAGAAATTCCCATCAAAAGCAGACATACCGCTGAAAGGATTAAAAGCCAGTATTTACTTGCCAGACCATTTTGTTTTTTCTTTCTCATCGTATCCACCTGTCATTTTCCACTGACATCTCATAAGTCAGTTTGTGAAGATTTTTATTGTGTATGATTTTTTCAAGGCCTCTCACTGCACAAATTGCAGGCTGATTTGCCACAGTCACTTTCCATCCGCCGGCATGCGATAAATATCTGTCAAGACCTGAAAGCGATGCCATACCACCGGTCAGAAAGATTCCTTTTTGCTCAATTGCCTGCCGCACTTCCGGAGGAGTTCTTTTTAAAAGCGCCGTCATTTCCTTCACACAGTCTGACAGAGGCTCCCGAAGTGCCGTTTTCACTAACGTTCCGGGAATCTCCTTGTACTTTGGAAGGCCGGTTCCTAATTTTTTGCACGGAACTTGATAAATAGATTCCTGCCTGTTTGGAAACAATCCTGCTTCTTTTCGAAGAAATTCTGCGGTTCGCCCGGAGATTAATATTTGGTACCGATTTTTAACCAGCTGGATGATCTCACGGTCTAAATGCATTCCACCAATCTTAAGCAGGCGGTTCAATACGATTCCTCCATAGGAAAGCACAGACAATTCCATCGTAGATGCCCCAAAATTAACTAAAAAAATCCCTGGTTCTCGCTCCACGGCAATTCCGGCACCAACTGCATCTGCAATGCCGCGTGCCACGATTCGCACCGATTTTGCTCTCGCAGTTGAATGAAGGACAAGGTCGCAGAATGCCCGCTTTTCCAGTTCCGTTACATCTGTCGGAACAGCAATCACATACTCGGACCCATAAGCAAATTGGTGCCCTCGTTTTAGAAGATTTTGTAATAAATATTGCATATCGGTGATTCCGGAAATCACGCCTTCCTTCATCGGAAATACAACGCGGATGTGATCGGGTGTTTTCCCATACATCTCATATGCCTCATCTCCGACTGCAAAAATTTCCTTTTCATCCGCAAATGCAATCGCATTTTTTTCACGCCAGATTGTTTTTTGTTTTTTATCATATACTTTGATCTCATAACTGCCAAGATCAAGACCATATATATTTCTAGACAACCGACATCGATTCCTCTCTAAATAAGTTCTTGTTCGGCAAAGCTGATATAACAATTGTTCCCAATAATAATATGGTCTAACAGTTCAATTCCAATCAGACTTCCTGCCTCTTTAATTCTTTTTGTAATCAGAAGATCTTCTCGGCTTGGTGTGGGATCCCCGCTTGGGTGATTATGAAGCAATATGATAGAAACAGCATTTTTCTGCAGAGCTTCAATGAACAATTCCCGCGGAGTCAATAAAGACGCGTTGACCGTCCCTTTTGAGATTGTCGTTTCACCGAGAAGCTTTGCCTTTGTATTTAACATCAAAAGCTTCATATGCTCCTGCGTACGATGACGCATATCCTCCATATAATACTCAGCAATGGAGGACGGAGTCCGAAAATCAAGTCCTTGGTACGCATCTGCTTTTGAGAGACGCTTTGCAAGCTCCGACAGGCACAGAATCTGAATCGCTTTAATCTTTCCAATTCCTTTGATCTGCATCAGTTGTTCCATCGTCCAGTGATGAATATTTAAAATTCCATCCTGCCAATAAACCGGATACAAAATCTTTCTGGCCAGTTCCAGCACGCTGTGTCCTTTTGTCCCTGTGCGCAGAAGAATCGCAAGCAATTCAACATCGGTCAGATTGCCTGCGCCATACTGTTCACATTTTTCGTAAGGACGTTCCTCTGATATAATTTCTCTTATGGTACAATTTTGATTCATGTGTTCTTTAGACTCTTGTGCTACAAGTAAAGATGCTATAATAAGCGGTATATAATAATAGATATCACAACTCCAAGAATACTTGCAATTGTAATTTTGATATTCAGGCCGAAAGTAATGACTAATAAGCCGAGATTCAGCACAATCGGATTGTCAAACCCAAATGTCTGGCCATATGACAGCCAGCTCAGTGCCGGCACTCCCTCTGCCAGCATACCTATAAACCCGCCAAGCACAATTCCTGCCAAAAGCAGTAAAAAAAGTGCCCACGTGTTTTTTCCTGCGTGTCCTTTCATCTTTACTCCACCTCTTCTTCTCACAAACTCTGTTTATTTTATCATACTTTAAAAAAAGTGTATATAGAAAAGACATTAATTTTTTGTGAAGATTGTTTGTCTTTCTATCTGAGTTGACCTGCCACAGCTTCTGCCATACGAATCCCATCCATTGCGGCGGAAGTGATTCCACCGGCATATCCGGCCCCTTCTCCACACGGATATAACCCTTTTACACTTCCTTCCATAGTAGAAGGATCCCTGGAAATTCTGACCGGAGAAGATGTTCTGCTTTCCACGCCAGATAAGAGTGCATCTGGGTCAGCAAATCCTTGTAGTTTTTGATCAAAGCAACGGATGCCTTCTTCGATAGATGCTGCCACAATCTCCGGCAGGATTTCTCTGACATTAGCAGGCGCATAGTTTCCTTTCATGGAAGGGTGAACCGTTCCAAAACTGTCTGTTGCCCGGTTTTTGCAAAAATCTTCATAGCGCTGCACAGGAATTTTGCCCTGTGCCAGACGAAATGCCTTTTCTTCCAATTTTCTTTGAAACTCCATTCCAGCTAGTGGATGGTCACTGCCATAATCTTTTGGTGTCACGGTCACGATAATGGCACTGTTTGCATTTTCTCCTGCTCTGCTATGGTAGCTCATTCCGTTTACTGCAAGTCGCCCTTCTTCCGATGAAGCATTGACCACATAACCGCCTGGACACATACAGAAGGAATAAACACCTCTTCCATTTGAAAGTTGTGCCGTCACCTTGTAAGATGCCGCTGGAAGTGTTTTGGGCAGTTCCATCTGATATTGTGCATAATTGATCAATTTCTGTGGATGTTCGACGCGCACACCGACAGCAAATGATTTTGCTTCCATGCAAATCTGTTTTTCCCAAAGCATCTCAAAGGTATCTCTCGCACTGTGTCCAATTGCCAATATCACCGATTTCGCAGGAAGAAATTGCTCTTTATTTATTACAACGCCACAGATCTTTCCGTCAGTTATACAAAGCTCAGTCACTTTGCTTTCAAACCGAACCTCTCCGCCGTTGCTTTGGATCGTCTTCCGCATATTCTTTACAACATTCATCAGAAGATCTGTCCCAATATGTGGTTTATTTACATATAAGATTTCCTCCGGTGCGCCTTCTTTTACAAAGATTTCTAACACTTTCCGATTTCTTCCGGAAGGATCTTTGACAAGTGTATTTAGCTTACCATCAGAAAAAGTTCCGGCGCCTCCCTCTCCAAACTGAACATTGGATTCTGGATTCAGTTTGCCCGTCTCCCAAAAGGAATCTACATCTTTCTTCCGCTCTTCTATTGCTTTGCCGCGCTCCAGAAGTATTGGGGCAAATCCATGTTCTGCCAACATGTATGCACAGAACAGTCCTGCAGGACCACTTCCGATGATCACCGGTCGATCTGCCGGTGTGCTTTCCGCATGAAACGGGAATTGATATACTTTCTTTTCCACGATGGTGATATTTTTGCTGTGAACTTTTTTAAACACCTTTTTCTCCTGCAAAACGGAAGCATGAATCGTATAGACATAAAATATCTGTGGTTTTTTGCGCGCGTCAATTGATTGCTTTTCAATCGAATATTCTATCAGCTCCTCAGGACGGATCCGAAGTGTTCTCTCAATCTTTTCTCTCAATTCCTGCTGTGTATGTGTGCAGGGCAATTTCAATTGGCTAATCTGAATCATATTCTTTTTTCCCTTTCTCCTATACTGCTTTGCGCAGCACATTTTCCTGCAACAAACCCACTGGACCATGCCCACTGAAGGTTATATCCTCCGCAAATCCCATCTACATCGAGGAGCTCTCCCGCAAAATACAACCCTGATACACAATGGGATTCCATTGTTTTTGGATCAACTTCCTCTGTCCTGACACCGCCCGCACAAATTTGTGCCTGATCAAAATCATTTGTGCCCTTGATCGTAATGCGAAGTGATTTTAACAGTCGACATAAAATCATAATTTCCCGCTCTGATAGTTCCTGGCAGCTTTTCTTTTTATCAATTTTGCTAAGCCTTAAAATAGTTTGAGAAAATTTCTGGTGGTACATGCCCGTGAAAAACTCTGTCATTTTGCGTTCCGGATGCCTCCGGATCCGAAGTCTGAGGATATCGTCCATCTCCTTTTCTGTCACATTCGGTGCCAGATCCAAGACTGCAATGACCTCTTTTTTTCTGTAAAGGCCTTCCGATGCGTAACGACTTACTTGAAATACCGGAATGCCGGAAATTCCATATTTGGTAAGTTGAAGCTCCCCGGTATCTTCTGCACATTTTGTTCCATCTACGAAAAGTGTTACTTTCCCCTGGATGCGGACACCAGCTAACGCAGCAAAAAAATTTTCCTTTGCATGCAATGCCACAAGCGCGGGGAGGACCGGAGCAATCGTATGCCCCAGATCCTTCGCGTATTGATATCCACTTCCATCAGATCCGGTTACCGGAGATGCTTTTGACCCCGTGGCAAGAATTAGTTTTTGGCAATGGTATCTCTTTGTGGCGGTGCGGATTTCAAACTGTTCTTTCTTCTTCACAATCCCACAAATCTGCACACCATATTCTACCGGTATCTGCAGTCGCTCTACCTCCATCTGAAGTACTTCCAAAACAGAGGCTGCCTGATCAGACCCCGGATAAAGGTATCCGCCCCGGTCTCTGGTACAGATGCCGAGTTCTTCAAAAAAAGCAATGGTCTTTTCTGCCGGAAACTGTTCGATCACCTGCCATGGAAAATTTCTCTGGCTACTTCTATAACAAGAAGGTTCCTGCAGACGATTTGAAAAATTACACCGTCCATTTCCAGTGGCAAGAATTTTCTTTCCTAATTTCTCATTGTGTTCTAAAATGCAGACACTGGCTCCTGATTTTGCTGCCGAGATTGCAGCCATCAGCCCGGAGGCTCCTCCTCCGACTACAATTATATTCTTCATAGTATCCTCTCCCCAGATCTGCCTAAATTCTTTATGAAATCAGATGTTTCTCCAGATTGTGAGACAGATTTTCTTTTCCTTATATGCTTCTTATAGTGTAACAAGACCTTTGTCTACCATTTTCTGAAGCGACATTAAAATTCCAAATTTTGCATGTTCCCATGTAAGCCCCCCTTGGAAATAAACTGCATATGGTGGCTTGATCGGACCGTCAGCACTCAATTCAATAGAAGATCCCTGCACAAAAGCGCCGGCAGCCATGATCACATCACTGTCATATCCAGGCATTGCCCATGGCTCAGGTGTGACATAACTGTCTACAGGGGCAGCTGCCTGAATTCCCTGACAAAATGCGATCACACCTTCCGGTGTCCCAAGAGTCACAGCTTGTATAATATCATGTCTGCTCTCACTTCCATTTGGAACAACTGAAAATCCAAGTTTTTCATAAATATTGGCAGCAAACACAGCTCCCTTTAAAGCACCTTTTACAACTGTTGGTGCAAGGAAAAATCCTTGATAAAAGTCTTTCATCACTCCAAGGGAAGCTCCTACTTCTTTCCCAAGTCCCGGAGAAGTTAAGCGGTACGCACACTGATCAATATATTCCTGCTTTCCGACAACATATCCGCCGATCGGAGCAAGTCCGCCCCCTGGATTTTTAATCAGAGATCCTACCATCAGATCCGCGCCGACATCACTTGGTTCCATCCGCTCCACAAACTCTCCATAACAGTTATCTACCATACAGATTACATCTGGTTTGATCCCCTTGACAAATGCGATCAGCTCTCCGATCTGTTTTACTGAAAAACTCGGGCGGGTCTGATACCCTTTGGAGCGCTGAATGGTGACCAGTTTTGTCTTCTCATTGATTGCAGCTTTGATTGCCGGATAATCAAAGGTTCCATCTGAGAGCAGATCTACCTGGCGGTATGTAACTCCGTATTCCGCAAGAGAACCTTTGGATGGACGGATTCCAATTACTTCTTCCAGCGTATCATATGGTTTCCCGACAGGGGAAAGCAATTCATCTCCTGGTCTCAAATTTGCACTTAAAGTCAATGCAAGCGCATGCGTTCCACAAGTAATCTGCGGACGGACAAGCGCAGCTTCTGTATGGAATGTATGTGCATAGACTTCCTCCAGCGTATCCCTTCCCTGATCATTGTATCCATATCCACTTACATAGTTAAAGCACCCTTCACTGACTCTGCATTCCTGCATCGCCTGTACCACTTTCAACTGATTATATTCTGCTGTCTGATCAATTTCTTCAAACCGCTCCTGTAATGTTTTTTCAATTTCACTGCCAAATGCATAGACTTCTCTGGAAATCCCCAGTGTCTCATAAATAGCAGCCACTGTCTGTTTTTCTTCTAACATGGAAGATTCATCCTTTCTTTGATACTTTCTAGCAAACTTTGTAATAATTTTTTGTCATCATAATTCAACTCATCTTTCTGAACCCAGATTACATCACGCTCTCTCTTAAACCAAGTCAGCTGTCTTTTTGCGAAGTGTCTTGTATCCCGCTTAATAATATAGACAGCCTCCTCAAGAGAACAGTCCCCCTCCAGATACGAAAAGATTTCTTTATATCCAAGCCCCTGCATCGAGACCATCTGTTTTGTACAGCCTCTCTCTTTTAACGTCTGTACTTCCTGAACAAGACCGTTTCGGATCATCTGATCCACCCGTTGGTCAATCCGTTCATATAGACATTCTCGTCGGTCATTTAAAACAAAGTAACAGAACTGATAAGGAGACTCTTTTTGTCTTTCCCGCTCATTGTGTTCGGAAATCTTCTGTCCTGTCTGGTGATAAAATTCCAGTGCACGGATCACGCGCTTTATATTATTCGCATGGATTTCTTCTGCTGATTTCGGGTCGACCATGGCAAGTTGTCCATGGAGATATGCGGCTCCTTTTTCCTTTGCAAGTGCCTCCAGCTTCTCTCGATATACACTGTCTCCTTCATTTTCAGTGAAATCAATGTCATATAAAAGTGCCTGGATGTAAAATCCGGTTCCACCGACAATAATTGGTATTTTGCCTCTGGAATAAATATCTGCCATTGCCGCCTTTGCCATCTGTTGAAACCGTACCACATGAAATTCCTCTTCCGGTTCCAGAACGTCAATCAGATAATGTGGAACATCTGCCATCTCTTCTTTTGTAATTTTTGCAGAACCGATATCCATATGTCGGTAAACCTGCATAGAATCAGCGGAGATAATTTCTCCGCCGATTGCTTTTGCCAGTCCGATCGATGCCTTCGTTTTTCCGACAGCAGTCGGACCGGTCAATATGATCAATGGTTTTTTTTCTGTATCTATCATAGCCACCTCATAATCTACTCCTGTTGATTACAACATAAGCATGTAAATTGTTGCCACAGAAATTACGATTTGAATGATTCCAAACCGGAAAACAGTCTGTGTGTTCGACCAGTCCCACACTTTTCGCACATGATCATGCAGGGGAGTCCGAACATTTGTTAAGATTTTGATCTTCAAGAAACGAAGCAATGCTACTTTGACAATCCCGATTCCTCCATCTGCAATCAGCACGAATGCAGCGAAAATATATAAAAATGGACTTTCTGTCTTTAACGCTGCGATTGCAATAAAAATTCCCATCGCTCGGGATCCTGCATCCCCCATCATCAGATGGCTCGGAGCAGCATTGTACCACAGATACCCAAGCAAACAGATTACAAACAGCAAGATCAAATAAGAGAAGTTGTCTGTTGTCCCTTTCATCCCTTTTACAATATAAAGTGTGATTAACGTGATGATCGTCAACGTAGCAGAAAGGCCGTCTACTCCATCAGAGCAGTTTGTCACGTTGATAGACACCCAGATCAAAACGATCGAGAGCAGACAAAATACAACCGGAGGAATTGTCACAGAGATTCCTGGAATTGCAAATTCAATCGTGCTGGAATTGTAGTGCATAAAGGTAAGCGAAAGCACTACAGCAACCAAAAGATCGAGTAACCCTTTCTTATACTCATTCCACGGCTTTTCTGAGGCGTCATCCAGATAGCCAGTCAGCATCTCCGCAATGACAAGCACAATGTAAATGACAATCTCGACAGAAAGTTCCGAGAACAGTAGTGCCGCTGCCGCAAATACAAGAATAAAAATGATCCCGGCTCCTCTTGGCTTTCCTGCAGAAAGCTTTCCATCATGGGCAAAATCTCTGCCGGCATCTTTTGGAAGTAAATAGTTAAATTTGGTAATGCAGACACAAGTCATCAAAAATGCTGCCATAAGACCGATTCCTGCAAATAAAGAATAAAAATTTTCACTGATTATAAAGTTTATCATTTGTCCTTCCCCTGTTTCCTATACTATAATATTTTTACAAAATAAGATGCTATACGATTCTTTTAAATTTTTTCTCCAGCTCGCGTTTTGTCATCGCAATGATCGTTGGTCTTCCATGTGGACAATGATATGGGTTGTCCAGTTCTAAAAGTTCTCCGATCAGCGCATCCACTTCTCTGCCAGAAAGCCTGGAGTTCCCTTTTACCGCAGCCTTACACGACATCGAAGCAATTTTCTCCAGAACAATATCCGGTGCAAGATTTGTAGAAATACTGTCTGACAAGCTGTCTAACATTTCGATCAGCAGGTCTTTTTTTGCAATACTGAACAGATTGTCTGGAACTGCACGGACGGCATAGGAATCCCCTCCAAAAGGCTCGATCTCAAATCCAATCTTTGTAAAATTTTCCATATGTTCTGATAAAAGCTGTTCCTCCTGCATCGACAGATTCAGAACGATTGGCGGACTGATCCGCTGCGAAGTGAACTGCTTTTCCTTCATCCGTTTCAAAGTCCGTTCATACAGCACACGTTCATGAGCGGCATGTTGATCGATAATATACATCTGATCTCGGTATTCTACAATCCAATATGTTTCAAACACTTGTCCTACTAAAGTATATTCCTGTTTTGCTTCTTTTGACAATAGCTTTTGATCAAAAAAATTTAGTTGTGTATCCTCTTCCGCCTCTTTCGGTGTTTGCAACCGTGCGATTTCTTGTGGCGTTTCTTGTAGATTTTCCCTTTTATCTTCTTTTCTATATATTTTTTCCTGCACTTTTTCAGACTGTCCGAATTGCTTTTTTTGTTCTGCCCGATATGCCGCAGCCTCTTTGATCCTATCAGTGGATAATTGATTTCTATAAAGCCCTCCTCGGTCTTTCACTTCTGCCTGAGAGCTCTGATTGTGATAGGCAGTGACACGTTCCCGCATCTTCTTCATAAAATAATCTAGATTTTTCTCTTCAGAAGGAGCTTCTGCATACCGTGCTTCCTGCGGAAGTTTCTCCACAAAAACTTTTTCCTTTTTTTTGTCCGGCAAAACGTCTGGAACAGATGGCGAGACCGCTTTTCCTAAGAAAGCACTCTTTTGGGAAACCGGTTCCGCCACCGATAATTCCACCCGTGGAATCAATTCTTTTTCGCTCAAAGCATCCTTCAGTGTATTGTAAATAAAATTATACACTTCCTGTTGTTTGCTAAAACGGACTTCCATTTTTGTTGGATGGACATTTACATCCAGATCTGTCCCGTCTATCGTGAAGTGTAACACAGTAAACGGATACTTATGCTGCATTGTAAACCCCTTATAGGCATCTTCGATTGCTTTTGCAATTATGCTGCTCTTTACATATCTTCCGTTGATATAGTAATTTTCATAATTTCTGTTTCCTCTGGAAATCAGAGGTTTTCCAATATATCCCCGGATTGCAATTCCGTTTGCCTTTGCATTGATTTCGAGCAAGTTTCCGGTAATATCCCTTCCATAAATATGGTAAATAACATCCTTCAGCCTGCCATTTCCGGATGTGTGAAGTTTTGGCTGTCCGTTTGTGAGAAATTGAAATGAAATTTCCGGATGAGACAGCGCCAATCGCGTGATCAATTCACTGACATGGCTTGCTTCTGTCATCGGAGTTTTCAGAAACTTCCGCCGTGCCGGCGTGTTGAAAAAAATCTGACGGACAAAAAAAGTCGTTCCATCTGGCATTCCGATTTCTTCCATTGATTTTTCTGATCCGCCTTCAATTCGGTACTGTATGCCCGCATCTGCCTCCTTCACCTTTGTACGAAGCTCCACTTGCGCGATCGCCGCAATGCTCGAAAGCGCTTCTCCGCGAAAACCAAGGGAAGCAATTCCAGTCAAGTCCTCCACAGAGCGTATTTTACTTGTCGAATGCCTTAAAAAGGCAAGCGGAACTTCTTCCTTTGGAATTCCACATCCATTGTCTGCAATGCGGATCAGAGAGATTCCGCCGTCTTTGATCTCCACGGTAATGGCAGTGGCTTTCGCATCAATTGCATTTTCCACCAGTTCTTTTACAATCGATGCCGGGCGTTCGATCACCTCTCCCGCCGCAATCTTATCGATCGTAACCTGATCTAAGACTTGAATATTTGGCATATCTGCTCCTTTCTCCGACTATTTCCACCGGTTCTTCAATTTATTCTGCAACCGGTAAATGGTATTTAAAGCATCCATCGGCGTCAGATTCGACACATCAATTTCTTTTAGTTCTTCTAATACATCGTCATCCTTGACCGTATCAAACAATGAGATTTGTGCCAGATCTACTTCATCATATTTTTTCTGGCGTGCTTTTGTCTCGCTTCCTTGCGCAGAAATCTCACGCACCTTTGTCGTAATATCTGCCTCACTTAATTCTCCGACAATTTCTTTTGCACGTGCAATGACGGATTCCGGTACCCCCGCAAGTTTTGCAACCTGGATCCCATAACTCTTATCCGCACCACCTTTTACAATCTTTCTCAAGAAGACAATATCATCTCCCTGCTCTTTGACTGCAATACAATAATTGTTCACGCTGTCAAGCTTTCCTTCCAGTTCCGTCAGTTCATGGTAATGTGTCGCAAACAAGGTTTTAGCTCCAAGTAGTTTTTTATTACTGATATGTTCTACAACTGCCCATGCGATGCTCAATCCGTCAAACGTACTCGTTCCCCGTCCGATTTCATCTAAGATCAACAGGCTGCTGCTTGTGGCATTTCGAAGAATATTTGCAACTTCGGTCATTTCAACCATAAAAGTACTCTGTCCGGACGCAAGGTCATCTGATGCACCGACTCTCGTAAAAATACGGTCACAGATTCCGATATTGGCACTATCTGCCGGAACAAATGACCCGATCTGTGCCATCAAAACAATCAGCGCAGACTGGCGCATATATGTAGATTTTCCTGCCATATTCGGACCAGTGATGATGGAAACACGATTTTTCTTATCATCCAGCAGTGTATCATTTGCGATAAACATATTGTCCGGTGTCATTTTCTCCACAACCGGGTGTCTGCCGCCCTTGATGTCAATCAGTCCTTTCTCGTTGATCTTCGGTCGGACATAATTGTTCCGCTCTGCCACAAGAGCAAGAGACGTAAATACATCAATTTTTGCGACGGCCTTCGCTGTTTTCTGGACACGAAGCACTTCAGATGCAATCCGGTCGCGCACTTTACAATACAGAGTATATTCAAGCGCATACAGCTTATCTTCTGCACCGAGGATTGTATCTTCCAACTCTTTTAATCTTGGAGTAATGAAACGCTCCGCATTGGCAAGTGTCTGCTTTCTCGTATAATAATCTGGTACCAGTTCTTTGTAAGCGTTTGTGACTTCCAAATAGTATCCAAATACTTTGTTATATTTCACTTTCAAATTCCGAATGCCAGTTTTCTCTCGCTCTTCCTCTTCCAGCTGTGCAAGCCAGTTCTTTCCTTCTGTTTTTGCCTGTCGTAGCATATCCACATCCGCATCATATCCATCTTTGATAATACCGCCTTCTTTCATCGCAAGCGGGGGTTCTTCCATGATGGATTCATTCAAAAGTTGATAAAGATCTTCCAGCGTATCCAATTCTTCACAAATCTGCTGTAAAAGTTCTCCGTGCATTTCTGTTAAAATGTATTTGATATGCGGCAACATTTCCAGAGAATTGCGGAAAGAAATCAAATCTCTTGGATTCGCAGACTGATATGTCACACGGCTGATCAGACGTTCCAGATCATAGACCGGAGATAAATATTCCCGGATCTCCTCACGAGAAATCGCTTTGTCTTTTAATTCTTCTACCGCCTCCAGCCTCTGTTCAATCTCATGCCTGTCAATCAGCGGCTGTTCAATATAACTTCTAAGCATTCTGGCGCCCATAGCCGTTTTCGTCTTATCCAGCACCCATAAAAGAGAGCCTCTTTTTTGTTTTTCACGCAACGTCTCACACAATTCCAGGTTTCTTCGGGAAGAGCTGTCCAATAACATATATCTCCCTGTCGCATATCCTGTAATATGTGTGATATGAGAAAGCGATGTCTTCTGAGTCTCATAGAGATATTTCAAAAGAGCTCCTGCTGCGATCACACCACAGTTATAATCTCCAAGTCCCATGCCTTCCAGCGAAGCTGCATGAAAATGTTCTTTTAAAATACGTGCACACATTTCATCATCAAAGAAATGCGTATCGATCGAATAGATCATCATTCCAAGACGATGTCTTAAATCGTCCAGATCAAGTCCGCTCATATAGAAGGATTCATTGCAAATAATCTCAGAAGGTGAAAATTTATGAATCTCATCCAAAAGCTTCCGTCCACTGTCAAGTTCTGTCACAAAATAATCCCCGGTAGACACATCTGCCACCGCCAGTCCATAGCGATCGGCGATATATACAATACACATGATATAATTATTCTTTGTCTCATCGAGTGCCTGCGCATTCATATTAGTGCCTGCAGTTACAACACGCACAACTTCTCGCTTAACAATGCCCTTCGCCTGTTGCGGATCTTCCACTTGTTCACAGATTGCAACCTTATAGCCCTTTTCCACAAGCCGGTTCAGATAACTATCCACAGAGTGATACGGAACACCGCACATCGGCGCACGCTCCTCTAATCCACAATTTTTTCCGGTCAGTGTAATTTCCAGTTCCTTGGATGCCGTAATGGCATCGTCAAAAAACATTTCATAAAAGTCACCAAGTCTGTAAAATAAAATACAGTCAGAATATTGTTTCTTCGTCTCCATATACTGCTGCATCATTGGTGTTAATGTAATAGTTTTGTTCATTTTTCCCTCTATTTCAAGCTTTTTCACGTGTTAGTTAACACTTACTACACCCTTTTTACACCCTTTTTTTAAAAAAGCATACTTCTAATTTTTAAAAAACAACTTATTGTATAAATATGCGTTGATTTTGCGTATTTATTAGCTGATAACGGGTGAATTTGCATATTTATCAACTCGGGAACGATTACAGTAAATCTTCATATTTTTTAAATTCCCTATGCATAAATTCACATTCTGGGTGAGTATAATGATTTGTCATTTTGGAATTGGTATGTCCCACAATATCTGTCAAAATCCGAGTATCAATTTTCTGTTGATAACAATTTGTAATAAATGTATGTCGAAACATATGTGGACAAATTCGGATTGGTTCGTACGCTCGATTTTTTTCTTTTGCGAGCGCTTTGCCTTTGGTATTGATTTTTTTAACAATCCTTTTGCACTCTTGTTCGACATAGTTTGGCAGAAAATAATTTCCGTCTTTCGTGGTTAATACTAAATCAGGGTATGTTTTTCTAAACTCGTTTTCAGATCCCCATTTTATGTTACCATTTTTGTCATTTTCCTGAATTTCCTTTAACTTCAAAAAAGCTTCTATAACGCCATCTGTTAATGGAACAATTCGGTTACTTGCATTTCTTTTCGGCATTGTGATTTGTACACTAGCTATTGATTTTTCAAGTTTTTCTCCATGTATATCAAAATAACATCTTGTTTTATTTATCGTTTTGTAAACATGAAGTTCTTTTTTGTCGAAATCAACATCCTTCCACTGTAATGCACATAATTCACCAGCACGCAAACCGGTATGCAACAAAATATAAAAATAATAACGTGAACGGCAATTTTTGGCTACTTCAAAAAAGAGATCTAACATATCTTTCGTAATGTATTTCATTTCATCCTCCTGTTCTATCGGAACAAAACTCCTATCTGTATAATTGCTTATAACGATACATTTACATGGATTGTTCGCGATAATCATGTTCTTTTCTGCGTATTCTAAGCATGTACTTAATGCATTCAAGGAACTTTTTACAGTGGAGGGTTTATATTTTTTAGAAATCTCATTAATTGCCATTTGAATATGACTTTGAGTCAATTCGATCAATTTAATATTTTGGATACTGCCTTTAATACGATTATAATTATTATAATAATTCTGAATTGTTGTGTTTTTTAATTTCACAGCGCAAACAGTTTCCATCCAATGATCAAACCAGTCATTTACTGTTAATAACGATTGAGTTGTGAAGAAATTATTTAACTTTTGCTGTTCAAAGCGTTTCTTTTTTACTCTTAATGAATTAAGATTTGAATCATAAAGATAAATTGGCTTTGGAGTCATTTTTAAATAGATTTTAGCCTGATAAATTCCATCCTTTCTTTGACAAATTCCACGTCCTATATTTTTCCCTTTTAAGTTTTTACCCATATAAACATCCTCCTTATTTCTGATTCCCTCACTAAATAGAAACAAGGATACAAACTTATATTCAGTAATATATTATCAAATCTTTTCTTTTTATTCAAGGATAAATCATAATCTGTACCCCTGCTATTTCACTTGATCGTTAATCCAATTTTCCAACTTTTTTCTATGAATTAATATTCAACTACCTATACGGACTTGCATGTTTTGTTCATATGTAAAGAGTCGCGCCTTTTCATATGAAATACCAAGCAGTTCGCTTACTTCTCTAAGTGAGAGTAAAATCTTTTCGTCTCTTAGTTCTTTTAGCACAGCTATTACCCTTCCTTTTTATGAAATGTTCAATAAGAATATGGAAGAATTTTGCATTTGCGTACAAAAAAAGTGACCTCTTACGAGATCTCTCCTATCTTCTATCTGATGAGCAGTTAGAGTGTTCGTCCCATGGGGCAAATCTGAGGTAACTGACAAAACTAAAAAAAGTAAAACGCTTGCATCTATCATTTTGATGCAAACGTAATTTATGAATAATGTAAGTAATATTTTGTGCTTACTTTTGAATGACATTTGGCTCACAAAAAAGGAACCCGGTTCCTTTTCAGCAAAAAAGAGACTCCAAAACGGAATCTCTTTCCTGCATGAATACTATTTGTGTTCCTGATACCACGCTACGAAATCATCTTTGTCTTCTACGTTTTCCACGCAGGATTCGTATGATAACTGATTGCTTTTGATCATTTTTAGAATGAAGTGATATTGTTTCTCACGACCTTCTTGCAAGTCTTTTTGCATACCTTCTTAACGTAGCATCTCTTCACGTGCCAATAACATATTGTACTTCTCCTTCCAGGTTGCGTTGGATGAGTTGATTTTAACTTCCTGATCCAACTTTTTAATGAATGATGAATTACTTACAGTTCCACTTTTGATGTATTCCAGAAATTCCTGAAGCTCTTGATTATCTGTAACACCTGTCACATTTACAAAAATTGTGTGACGGCCGTCCTGAAGTTCGATATTTGTATCTTCTTTACACATCGTTTCGAAGGTATATTTTCCATACCCTTTTTCGAACAAATCGAACGTGCAAATGAAAATAACATACGTATCTCTCAGCTGATTGTATCTTTCTCCGGACTCTAGATGCCCACGATCAATAGATGAATGGTAATATCGAGTACGTTTTGGCAACTCTTTCGTATTCGTTGTCTGCATTTCCAAGTCATAAATGGTATGCTTTTCATCTCTGACATATACATCCAGACGTATGCCTTTTCCATCTAGAGTTTCTTGAAATACCTTCTGGTCTTCGTGATACACAATCTTCTCGATTTCAACATCAAGAATGATTTCTAAGAGTTCTTTGCAAATTTCTTCATTCTGCATGACTTTGCAAAACATGAAATCATCAGCGATGGTCAACTCCTCAAAAGGAACTCTTCTACTTGTAGTATAACACCCTTCTTGTGTAATATCCATATCTTTATGTACCTCCTATATTGAATTTTTTCATAAAGAATATGAATAAAAAATCGACACTTCTTTTTCAGACAAAAAAGAGACCTCGTATGAGATCTCTCCTTCCTGCTATCGTGTAATGTGCAAAATTTCAGCAAATGTATCAGCGAGGTAGTAATAATCTTCTCCGTAAATAAGAGCTAATCCTTCTGGATCTTCGCCATTAGTAATTGCAATATCGCGATCTTTTGAAGGGATATATATTCCTTTTTCTTCCAAAAAATCTTCTATGCAATCAATTAATTGCCCCAGGAATTCCGCTTTTGATTCTTCAATTTCTTGACGAAGCCAAGATGTAATGACTTTCTCCACATTCATCTGTGATAAATCCAAATGGATTCCCTTACCTGATAACCATACATCAGTGGTATCAGTGATATACTGACTCAGTGTTGCTGATCCGATAAAATTAAAATACGTGCATAGCGACATATAGCACGTAATGATTGGATCTCCAATACCTGCATCAGGGTTCACTTCTATGATGTATCCAAGATCATATTGTTTGATTTGTTCATCTAAAAGCTTCAGTTCATCTTCAGTAAACGGGAACTTTTCCTTATTGTCATAGAACCACATTCCATAGGTAGACTGCTCTTGCTCTTTTACGATTGTGCGTAAAGGCTCCGGGAGCGTTTCTAATAACGGTAAATTCAAGAAGTGCTCCATGTTGTCAAACAAAGTTCTCATGAAATCAAATTCGTCATCTGCTTCATCTAGAACAACGCCAATCATTTTCAGTTTGCCATTTTCTTTGATGATAATCTGGCGATACATGTACGTTTCGTCATCAAAGTAATTGTCTTCGCTGATTGAAATTTCATAACCATACATACTTGTTACCATTTTTCATTCCTCCTGTTGTTGAAAATTAATATTTACAGAAGGAATATGAATCATATGAAAAATGGAAATTATCACGAAAATGAACCTGGTTCCTTTTTTGTGTAAAAAGAGACTCCATTGTGAAATCTCCTTTCGTTTGGACATTATTTTTGTAAAGACAACCATTTTTTGAAATCATCTTTGTTTTCAACATCATCTAATGCTTGATCCCGCGTAATCGCTTTTGCTTGCATTAAATGATGTAAAGATTGATAACCAGCAAGTATGCCTTGCTGAATACCTTGTTGGATGCCCTTTTCAATACCTTTTTGTTCAATACCTTCGCTTAAATTACACATTTGCTGGACCTCCTCTCCGGAACTATCATTCATAGGTATATTATACTCATTTTAATGTTTTAAATCTCAGGGAATGATTTTTTTGTGGAAAACACGGTATTTAGAAGACGAATGAACTCGTCTTCATGTTCACACTCTTCCTTTTGCAGAAAGTATCTGGAAATTGCATTTCCGACTTTCTTTAGCGAGTTGAAACATAACCAAATGGAGTATACCTTTTTGAGGTCATTATATTTTGGAATTTGAAATTCTGTCTGGTGTAAATTTTTGCAGCAAAAAAGACCAATCTTGAGACTGATCTTTAAAATTTTCATCTTATTTTTATATTTTTTATTTACATCAACTAAATATTTTTATCACGGAATAATCTGCATTCAATTTCACAAATATAACCTATCGGAATAATTACACCATCTTCAAATAGAATACTGCCAGTGAACTCATCTATCTTCTTAATAATACCGTGTTTGTTTATATATCTTCCTCCAGATTTTTTAAAATCTTCCTAAAAATAAGTTATATCTACTTCTGTCCTCTCACTTAATTTTTTCTTCAGAATGCATAATCTTTCATTCAGATTATTCAAAATATACGCGTCTAAGTAAACTTTCTGATCAGTAATTCGGGCAGTTTTTTTAACCAAATCATCATATCCTGTTAATGCAGCAAATGGTGAAAACTGTGCAGCTCTATCATGCATGCTCATTTGCGGATACCTCTTAGAAACAAAATGTGGAAGTTTTATAATATCATCATATTTTTCACTCAAAACTATCCCTTTGAAAATCGCATTCTTTCCAAATTTATTTTTAATATCTAAAACAGCCTTTTGAATATTTTCCTCTTTTTCTTGAAGCTCCTTCTCTTCTTTACACTCTTGCTTGTTCATCAAATCAAATAAATTTAACTGCTCATAAGTATTCTTCATGGCAGAATTTTTATTTATTACATGATTAGCCGACATACTAAGCCTTCTTACTAATAAGTTCTTGTTTCTGATTCTTTCAAACAGATCTAAAACGTCTTTTACAATCACGCTCGTAGAAGAGGTATATTCATGTAAATTAATTGTTCCATGTGCATGTTTAGGTATTTTTCTACCATATTGATTGACAGAAAACTCGCCTTGATATGCACTCATCCTCGCGGAATCTAATAAATTTTCTCTATCATATCCTATCATTAGAACAATCTGATCTGTAACAAGATTTTTACTTACTAGATCCAAAACTAAGTTCTCTGTCATTTCGCGGACAATTAATTTTGTAGTTTTATAATCTGTTCCATTTTGAAGTACCTGTCCACTCCCAATACTATTGTTCTCAGGCTTATATTTCTTAATATCTGCAATGGTACATGGTTCATATCCCCATGCATGGTCAATCAATAATTCCGCATTTTTACCAAACATTTTATGCAGCAAGTATTCATTGTAGAAATCAGTTTCACCGCCCAAAGAACATCTTGCAACATCTCCCATAGTATATAAACCAACGGACTCTAATTGTTTTACATATCCTTTTCCCACTCGCCAAAAATCTATGAGAGGTTTATGATTCCAAAGTTGCTTACGGTAAGACATCTCATCCAATTCAGCAATTCTGACTCCGTATTCATCCGGTGGTATATGCTTTGCAACAATATCCATAGCAACTTTTGCTAAATACAAATTTGTTCCGATTCCGGCTGTTGCTGTAATGCCAGTGGTATTCAGTACATCTAAAATCATCTTCTGTGTTAATTCTTTTGCAGACAATCCGTATACATTTAAATAAGAAGTTACATCTATAAATACCTCATCAATAGAATATACATGAATATCTTCTTACGAAACATATTTCAGATAAATATTGTAAATTTCTGCACTGTATTTCATATAAAAAGCCATTCGTGGAGGAGCAACTATATAATCAACTTTTAGATTCAAATTTTTATCTAAATCTTTTTTATCATAAGAATTTCCAGTAAACTCCTTATTTTTTAATTGAAACAATCTACTTGCATTTATCTTATCTACTTGTTGTATAACTTCAAATAATCTTGGTCTACCTGAAACACCATATGATTTTAAGGAAGAAGTTACTGCCAGACAGATAGTCTTTTCTGTACGACTATTGTCCGCAACAACTAAATTGGTTGTCAATGGATCTAATCCTCGTTCTATACACTCTACTGACGCATAGAAACTTTTTAAATCTATCGCTATATATGATTTGTTACTCCAACAATCACTCTCCATGTTCCGTATATTTTTATTTATATCATAACAAAATATTTTTCAAATATCCAGAAAAATCGAAAGTATGTTTGCATTCTCGTATAAAGAGCGCAGAAAGAAATTATTCTTCTTAAAATCAAGTTTTATTGAACTTGTGTATAATAAGGAAAAACCTATGTAAAATTTTTAAATCTCAGACTTAAATTTCGATTTTATGTCTGTACCCTAAGAAGTATTCACATAGATATATAAATTCTATTCTACGCTCTATACGATTAAAATATTCCATAAATCGCCCCTAAAGAATTGCACTAACCACACCAATCAATAAACTTAAAATGTAATTTCGCATTTTCCTAAGATAGAAAAATTATATTTCGATACAGCGGAATCAAAAACAACTCCATCTGTCGGAACAAATTCGACATTATGAATCGAATTAGGTTTATCATAAAATCCTATTATTTCAACATGAATATGATCTTCTTCTATCAATTTAGTGAAGGTATCCATAAATCCATGATAATAATCAATATTAAAAATATTGTAATATACTTTTACACGATAATCTCCAAGTTTGTTAAAAAAGCTTCTATTTACACGGAAATCACGTATTACAGGATGTCCATATAATCCAAAAGGAAAAGTATCTTTATCTGTATAAAATTTTACATGTTTCTTCCCATCTACAATTTTATACTCACCATTTTTAACCCTTTTACGAATTTCATCTTTAATGTAGCCATGTACATAGGTGGCACATTCCGCCCCTTCTTTATATTCCTTGCTACTTTTCTCTGCGGAAACCTCTTCAGGCGTTCTGCATATTTCATTTAACTCATCTCGAAAATTCATATCTAAACCTCCTCTTTTTTAAATTTTCTTCATTTGGAAGCACATCATACTTCCAATCAAATATTCATAGGCATTTCCAAGAATATCAATCTTTGTATCATCCTCATTAATGGTAATATCTGCCAATGTAGTAATGATTCTTGACATTACTACGGAACGGTCTTTTACAGTTCTTCCAAGTTTCGTAGAATCAAGTTGCATATCGTCAAACAGACCTTCAAAATCCTCTTCTGATTCGGTTCCCATAGTGGATTCCATAATGCTGTTGATTGCTGACTGTAAAAACTCCACATCAAAATTGTTGTTTTCTACCATTTTTACCATTTCAGAAAAATATTAAGGTCATGGTCAATGCTCTTGAAGATATCGTAATACTTCATCAAAGCAGGAATACTCCACACTGTAAAAAGTGCTGTGTACTGTCGATTTCTCGTTTTTGATTTGTGATTTGCAACAATATGATTTGCAATCATAGTCATACGTTCATCAGAACCCATTACTTTGTCGATATCGATACCTTCAACAAGCTGCTTATCATTAAAATCATAATTTCCTTCTACTGTTTTGATGTATTCCACATGAAAACCAAGAACATTGTTGTCAAAAATCGCATCTTTAATCAAGTAGGTATGCAGGAATTCTCCAAAAAGAGATGCCGTTGTTTTTACTACGTGTCCTTCTTTCCGTTCACTTCAAATCGTGGTGTTCCTGTAAATCCAAAGAATTGTGCTTTTTTGAAGTGACGTACAATATCCAAATGCATGTCTCAAAACTGGCTTCTGTGACATTCATCAATGATAAATACAACTTTTTCTTCCTTGTATTCATCCATAACATTTGCATATCTTGGATTTTTTACTGCATTCGACATCTTCTAAATCGTTGTTACAATCAGATGCACGTCTTTTTTTCGCATTTAATCCACTAATACAGATGTATTATCTGTTACGTCTACAGAACCTTGCTCAAATTTGTTAAACTCTTCCATCGTCTGAGAATCCAGGTCTTTTCGATCAACCAAAAAGATTACCTTTTTAATTCTCTCCTCTTTTGCGAGAATCTGAGCTGTCTTAAAAGAAGTCAATGTTTTTCCTAATCCTGTAGTGTGCCAAATGTATGCATTTTCATCTGAAAAACGCGCTCTATCAATCAATTTGCTGGCAGCGTAAACCTAATAAGGTCTCATAATCATGATTGCTTTTTCTACATCATTTAGGACCGTGTAACGAACCATCATTCGTGTAAGATGGTCTCTAGACAAAAACGCAATGGAAAACTCTTTAAGATTTGTAATTCTCACATTATTTTCATCTGTCCAAAAGAATGTATGGCTGTATAAAATGTCTTTGTCACTATTTGCAAAGTATTTTGTATTTACTCCATTTGATACAGTAAAACATTGAATATAACGGTACAACCCGATATAACTGTGCTTTTTGTATCGCATGATTTGATTTACTGCTTGGCGAAGATTCATTCCACGACGTTTCAATTCAATCTGTACAATCGGAAGTCCATTACAAAGAATTGTCACATTGTATCGATTTGCATACTTTCCGACAACAGTTGTCTGATTGGATACTTGCCAGAGGTTCTTTGTATGGTCTTCGTCAATGAAGGATACATAGACTTTACTTCCGTCATCGCGTTCCAAAACATATTTGTCTCTTAGTACTTTGGCAGATTCGAACACTGTTCGTCCCAACATATAGTTTGTTAAACGATCCCATTCCTTATCTGATAAAGGTTGGTTATTTAATTTCTCTTTGTTGAATTCAAAGAACTGTAAGCGGAAGTTCTTCATCAATTGGTCATAATCGTCAATTTTCACATAGTTGTAGCCTTGACTTTTTAGTTGCTTAATAAGCTGGTTTTCTAATTCTGCTTCGCTTTGATATCCCTGAATAATCCTCCCTCTTTAACTATATTTCTAATTCATTTAATATCTATTGTATCATAATTTTGTGTGTTTTGTATTTTTGTAACTGAAAAACAATAAGATTTTTTCCACACTAACGGTTCACATCAACAACTGCGATATATTCATCTGCTACACCAATATGTACATTGTATGCCGGTAGAAGCTAATCCGTTTTGCTACGCATAAAGGTAACTGATTTATCTATTTTAGAGTATCTGTTGCGATTAGATCCACAGATGTCAATTCATTCTGGGTATTCCTAAAGTTTCTGACAGAAAGCAGTCAATTGCTCATAATAGCGCTGCTCTTTTGATTTCCGCTTCCGTAAATAAATGTACTTGTATCCAATTCCCATAAAAGCGCTAGCTGATCAATGATTTCATTCAGATAATTCGCTAGTATACTCAGAGTTTATTGATACCCCTATCAAAAAGTTGAAATCTCTTGAATTCACACTGTTTTCTATCTATCCGCAAACTAGCAAAACACTTTACAAGATACTCTATAACATTTTCTCATCTGCATTTCAGTATCCATTTTTTGTTATAATCACCATGATCTTTCTCAAAAAAAGGAACCAGGGTCCTTTTTACGAGTTTTATGCTACAGTTTTTCCATGATTTGACACATAAACTTTACTGCTTCCTGATTCACCTTAACATCTTCAAACCTGATTGGACGTGTCAGTACAATATCATCCATACTACGCACACGGCTAAGAGCAACATATAACTGACCTGTTGCGAATGTTCCTGGGTTTAGTACGATTTTATCCAAGGTTAGTCCTTGTACTTTGTGTATAGTCATTGCATACGCTGGCGCAATAGGAAACTGCTCTATATACGCATCCGCCTCGTTCGAAGCGAATATTTTCTCTCGAAAAATTTTAATTTTCTTTCCTGTATTCGTCTCCATCATAATATAATTCTGACTAATGCCAGAAACATATCCACGCGTTCCATTTTTATAAGTAGACGTATTTTTTACTGTCATAATCGGCATACCAAGAAGTAGACGTAATCGAGTAGAAGGCTAACCATTAATTAATTAGCTGACCTCTCACACCACATTCTTTTTTAAAAAAAGAGACTTCATAATGAAATCTCCTTTTTTAAGACACATAGTTATTCTCATTTGCTATTTTCTCAACCTCCTCGATTAGAAGAAGTAAGATGCGCGAGACATCCTCAATGGAATTTGACTGCAAGACATTTAATAACATTTGTTGGATACCCTGCTGATCTTCTCCGTAACTATCTTTTATAGGAATATTATACTCATTTTCTACGGTAGTTTCAATTTTCTTTGGTGAATTGAAGCATAACCAAATGTAATACACTTTCCTTTGATATTGCTCCGCATTTCTTACATACTTTCATAATTCCTTGTTCTTCTAAATAGCGCAACAGGTAGTTTTATACAACAACATCTAAATGTCTTTAAATGAAACGAGATTTATAAAATCTCACTCAGCTATTGACTTAGAATTAAATAAGAATCTTCTGTAGCAAAGCAGGCATAGAAGCACTGATTTCTAATAGAAGATTCTTATTTTAAAATTCAAAAGCTAAAAATGGCATTTATCGACAGTTCCCTATTAACGAGATGATTATAATGAACTCTAAAAATTTTAAACGTATTGTTTCAATTTATCCATTGCTTTTTCATCTATTTTTGATTTATCCATTTTTGCACGTTTTAAATACGCTTTCCAAATTAGTATTAGCACTAATCCTAATGCAATTACAATTGTTAAAAAAATGAAAAAATATCGATATCCAGCAATCCCCGGATGATTATCAATCATATTTCCTGCAAATAGAGAAATAAATGTCTCTGGTATTGCACCCGCTGTACAAATAAGTCCTGCCGCTGTTCCACAATACTCAATTGGCACAGCACCTTCACTCATCATCGTCCATGCCATTGCATAATTCATATGGAAAAAGGTCAGTATTGTAATAAATAATATTGTCACTATAATTGCACTTGATTTTACACCTGCCGGTACAAAAAAGATTGCAATTTGCCCAACTAGCATAACAATGTAAGCAGACAACATCAATTTTCCTGTTCCAAATTTATCTGCTAGATATCCACCAACAATATTTCCGCCTATTGATCCAAATTTACGAAGCACACCCATCATTGCACCAAATGCAACTGCCGCTCCTAAAATATCTGTTACATAAGGAATGTAATAATATATGGAAAGACAGAATACGTGATTACAAAAAGATACAAGACAAATAATCCATACAGCCGGATTTTTTAACACCTTTTTGATTCCTTTAAACGAAACTTTATCTGCATCCAATACTATTTTATCATCTTTAACTGTATATAACGCTACGATTCCCATAGCGATATTTGTAAATGAATAAAATAAAATCACGTATTTCATAGCAAGTACTTCGTTACCTGCACCAGATGTTCCCCATTTAAATATCAGAACTGCGACCAGTGCCGTAAATGCTCCTGCCACACTCTGCATTCCTTCAAAAAATCCGTATGCTTTTCCCTGACTGTCTTTATCTGACATCACACGCACAGCTTTTACACATGCTGGCCAAAAAGCAAATGTAGTAGAAATTCCCCACAGAGCATATATTCCTACAAGCCCCCAAAATCTAAGTGGTAAAAGATGTAACAATCCCCCTAGGCCAGTCAAAATCGGAGACAATACAATAATTTTTTTCACAGACATACCATCTGCTACAACTCCTCCGAATAAATAAGATACGATTCCAAACACCCCAATGACCGTACCAAATACCCCTATCTGTGTATTAGTCAAATGATATGTCGAAACATATGCATCATAATATTCAAATCTAAAGAAAGGGAGGGCAAATATTACAGATCCTGTAAATGCAAGAATAACAATTGCACCAAAATTTTTACGCAAAGATCCTCTGATTCCCATTTTATTTAATAAGTAACTCATTTTTCCTCCTCTATTGATCCTGGACAATTACAATTCGAAAGGTCTCTCCTTTATCATAAGTTCTAGAATTTATCAAAATATTATCATAGAAAAATTTACCGGCATATACTCCTCTTTCGCATCCTGCACCATCCATTTCAAAATTGTTCCATTCTCCAACTTTTTTTTCGATTTCTTCACGTGTAACTGTCTGATCAAGTAGTTTTTCTGCCTCTTTTTTATTTCCGATTCTTCCATTTTCTTTCTGATTATCATCAGAATCTGTATCTTTTTCTGTACTACTTACCTTTCTATCATCCATGGTTGTATTCCTAACAATTACACCAATCCCCAAAAAAATGACAGATAACAGAAAAAGCATCACAAACAATGAGATTTTCTTTTTTTTTGTCATCTTAATATACTCCTATAATACTGACAAATGTGCCCTTATGAAACATAAAGGGCACTTTTAGTTTACGTTATATTATTTTTGTTCTTCTCCAGTGAGGAAATTAACACCATCACTTACATCTTTGCCATTTTCATCTACAACAGCATCCAAGTATTTGTCATAGTGTACTTTTTTACCATTGTGATCAATGAATTCATTTCCTTCATTAGACCATGGCAACCAACCATTTGCCCATTCTTTGATATTATTCAGGTCTACAGACTGACACCAATAAGCAATCTTAGCAGCTCCCCAGCTATCTCCACAGAAAAATGCTACAAGTTTATCTGGATTCACATCATAATTCTTCAATAACGAAACATACTCATCTTGAGTTCTTGCTGTAAAATCTATATTCGTGAAGAAATCTCCATCTTCTGCACTTTCTTCCGGACACCAAATAGTTCCTTCAATGCGTCCTGCAATATCATGATAGCTATATCCAGTCTCCAATCCATCCCAGTTGGTCTTTCCACGATTATCTACAACCTGTCCTTCTTTCTCACCACTTAAAATAGTCTTGATTTCGTCCATCCATATAAGTTCTTCAGGATTAGAAACTTTATCTGTTCCAAAACTATCTGCTGCTGTAGGAACAACAAGTGTACTCTCATCTGTATCAAGCTCATATCCATTATATTCCCATGCAGTAAGTGCGCCAGTCATAGCATATGTCTTAACACCCAAAGTTCTTAATAAGAACCCAAGTCTTCCCTGTGGCGCCGCGGTTGGTCCTGTTAAGATTACGATAGAATCCTTTGTAATTCCATACTGCGGAGCAACTGTATCTCTAAACTCTTCCGGAGTAATTAATCTCCATTCTTTTGCATATTCTGCTCTCTTTTCTGGCACATATACACGTGGTCTCTCATAGGAGTCTGTATTAATATGAACAGCTCCTGGAACATGTCCTCGTGAAAAATATGTAGATGCTTTTGAGTTACCCCATGCTACGTCTACAAGAACAACTTTATCAATGTTATCTTCAACGATCGCTTTTGCTTCCTCAGTCAATTCAGAAGATTTTCCCGTTTTCACATCTGAGATATTCTTAACAATTTCTGTTGGAAGGAATCTATCATAGTTTGCATAAGATTCCACAGCTGTTCCAGCATCAATCATCTCATTCGCCTTAAAGACTTTTACATTCTCGAGACCGTTTTCTTGGAAATATCCAGCAACATTTATTGCATGCTCACCAGAATAATCATATACGATAATTTCTGCTTCTTTTGTAATTCCCTGCGACTCCATAGCCCTTGCTAAATATGTAGTCCTTGGAGCTGTGCTACCGTAGTCATTACCTGAATAGTAACAATCTAACCAACGAGATGAGAATAATTTAGCATTTTTTAGATGTCCGCCTGTCTTAGCACCTTCTAATGCCCAGCCCGAATAACTCTCTTGAGGACGTGCATCAACAAGCACTGTCTTTTCATCCGAGTCATTCATAAACGCTTCTACTTGTTCTTTTGTAGCCTCGTCTACTTTAACATCACCTTTTGGCATTGCTGATTTGTTATACCCATTATCCTCTGCTGATGCCTCTTCTTTTTGAGTAACTTCTTCTTTCTTGTCACTTTTACTGTTTGTTGAACACCCCATCAGCATAGAGGTTGCTATTGTAACACACAGTAAAGATGCAAGCATTTTCTTTTTCATAAACTTTCCCTCCCAATGATTTACTCGATTCCATTAACTTAATATATTATAATTGTATACAAGAGTCAAATTTTAAATTTTTATAAGTCACTTCTATTTATTGCTTTTTTCTATATATAGTTCGTAAGCACCTAGTTTTGGGATTTTTACAAATTTCTTACTATCATTAATATGAAAGAATTTTGAATTTGCGAACCAAAGGGGCTATCGGGAAATAGATAGTTCCATTGATTCGCTTATATCAGATACTCTCCCACAAAAACGTCTGTATCAAACGGAGTGATTCCATCCTCAATATCAAAGATTACATCTGCCTCTCCTTTGTATTTGACTTCTGTGCACCATCGTCTGGACAAGCGCTGTCACAGCTGCGCACACAATATCTTTTTCCGGCTCCGCATAACCCGCATGACCATCCAATGTTATTTTTTCTTTGCTTACATTTGCTACAATCAAATGTTCAACCTCCCAAATAGACATAAAAATACCACCAGCCAATTCAACTGATGGTATCTAATTAATAATTAATTGATTCCCGCAAGATTCGCAGAAAAATGTATTTGTAGTTTTATAGTATCCAGAAGGAATCAGGAATCCTTTTTTGCACTTTTTACACAATACTTTTCCCCCTCCTCTCAACAGTTTCAATCTTTCGTGAGGTGGAATAATCAAAGTGTTCTCCACAACCAATCACTCCCATTTCAAGTATTTATATTTATCATCTGAGACTCCATAATGGAATTTCTTTTTCAAAACACTTACTTGTTCTCATTTGCGATTTTCTCAACTTTCTCAATCGGAAGAAGCAAAATTCTAGAAACATCTTCGATGGAATTTGACTGCAATGCATTTAATACCATTTGCTGAATGCCTTGTTGAGTACCTTGCTGGACGCCCTTTTCAATGCCTCTTTGTTCAATACCTTCACTTAAGTTGCACATTTGCTGGACCCCTCTCCAAAACCATCTTTCATGGGAATATTATACTCATTTTCCACAATAGTTTCAATCTCCTGAAATGATTTTCTGGTTGAAAATACGGTATTCAGCAGCCGGATTAGTTCATCTTCATGCTCATACGCATTTTCATTCAGACAAATCTGAACAATTTCTAATTTGTCGTATGCTGAAGGATCCACATCCAAATGACCTAAGATGTCTTCTTTTGGGATGAAGTATCTAGTATAAAAAAATCCCAATTCATAGGATCACTCCTTCAAACATAAAGCATAAATTGATTATTATGTTTCCATAATACTGCGTGTAAGTTTCGCAAATTTATGAACTTAATGCTGTTACCAACGATAAATATCTTTCTGTTTTTTTCTTAATATCATCTTCACTAACACCATAAAAGATATACAAATCTTTTGAAATTTTTTGAAATTGTTTCATTACTTTCTTATTTCCAGAATACGATATCGCGAATATATTCCAAATATAATCTATATCCATTTCAAGAGAATCATCACCTATTCTTATTTCATATAGATGGAATTTCATAGGAATTACATTATCTGGCATTTCGGCAATCATTTCTCTTCGTGCCTCTATTTTACAAAGATATTCTCTAATAGATTTTTCGTTGTAAATATTCGGCTTTGGAATATCCTTCATTTCCCCTAAAATTTCTGGTTTATGCTGTAAAATCAAACTCTCCTTTAGATTGTTTTGTTGTTCAATATATTTTCTCTCAGATGAATTAGTTTCAATTAGATTGTAGCTATTCTTTGCATATTGTACTAACTCATCAAGAGTATGTTCGCCTGCAACTACTTTCTTCTCTGCTATCTTACGTTTAAATCTGTAGAGGATACTTCGTATCCTTACTTTTAGAGGCCTTTTCTGTGCTCTACCAGCTATAAAAATACTTGTTGAACCATCTGCACCACCTATTATTGAAACTCCACTTTTACTTTTTCCTTTCATAAATGTTCATCCTCGCAACTTCAAATTTACCGTTCAAACGACAAATATCTCGTTCCTTGAAAAGTCAGTCTGCCAGTATCACCTTCTACAAGCATTCCATATTCTGTTCCAGAAACGCAAAGTTCTATTCTATCTCCACTTTCCACCTGAAATGTCACATAATATGAAGTGCTTGTTGTAGTATGGAATCCGTGTGCACCGCTCGAATCACCTGCATTTGCATGTTGATGATGCGTAATGTTTTCTCGCTTTGCAACAACGACAACTGGCACTGTTAATCTAGGTGACTGATTATTCTTATTCCATGTGATAATTCCCTGCACCAAAGAGAAAATAATGATACCAACCACAGTAATAAACATGATTGGAAATATAGCGTTCATCAGGATACCTCCAATGTTTTGGAAAGTGTCCAGGCAATGATTTTTCTGGAATATAAGTCCATGATACTGGTCAGATAAACAAATCCGTCTATCGTCCAGATATAAGTGATATCAGAACACCAAACAGCATTTGGACGTTCTGGATTAAACTGTTCATCAAGGATATTTTTTAATTCGTTGCTGAAGTCAGAATCTTTGGTTGTGATAGTCCATGGCTTGACCCACTGGGCTTTGATGCCCATTTGCTTCATATACTTACCAACAGTACGTTCGGAGATGATTTCTCCTGATTTACGCAATTCCTTGGTGATTTTAGGGGCACCATAATTCTGTTTGGATTCATCGTAAATATCCTGAATTTTAGCTTTTACGGCTTCACGTCTTTTTTCCGTATTAGAAGGAACACGTTTTAGCCACGCATGATAACCAGAACGAGAAACACCAAGATGTTTCAACATTCCGGAGACAGAAACCTAGCGTTTTGCCTTATGGGCAGTTTCTGCCATCTCCGCAACTTCGAGATAAATGGCTTCCGTCATTTTCCCAGAATGTTGATTGCTTTTTTTAATACTTCAAGAGCATCCTGTGCATCTCGTAATTCTCGTTTTAATCGTGCGATTTCTTTTTCTTCATCAGAAGCATAGTTACCGGAACCACGGCTTTCAATATCACCTGTTTCACGCAGTTCTTTCTGCCAGCGTGATAATGTCTGCTGACTGATTCCTAAGTTTGTAGCACAGCCTTGCAGTCCTAAGTTCTTGTGATCATGATAATACTGGACTGCATCCAGCTTAAATTGTTTGTCATAGTGTTTTGCCATAATGAGATCCTCCTTCAGTGCGGTACCTACATTGTACCATAATTTTTCTTATAAGGAATTCTCATTTTGACTTGTACTATTTATATTCTAACACCATAAGCATACATTTCATTGGATAGAAATGCAGGTATCGCTTTTCTATTCTACGCCAATTCATTCTGCAAACTTACTTTAGGAAAGACCTAATAATTATTAAAAGATACTTTACCTTGCAAATGCACTGGCTCCGCCTGCAATACAGCCCCCATCACAAAGAATATCCACACCTGTCAGATAGCTCATCCGTTCATCGATCAAGGCAGCGTAAAGCGGTGCAATCTCTTCCGGTCTTCCATTTCTTTTGATTGCTGCAAATTTCAAATATGTGGACGCTTCCTCTTTTTCCAGATTTCCCAATGGTGTTTCAAAGTTTCCCGGAGTGATGCTTAATACTCTCGCATTCTTTTTTGCATAACGCGCCGCATCCTGTTTTGCAAACCAGATGGTAAAGTGTTTGCTGATGCTATATGTAACACCTTCTCTCGTTTTCTTTGGGAATAAATTCACTCTTTTCATAATCTTACGAAAGAAGAGTTCCCTGTCTTTACAGGCCAGTGGATATATTCTCTTTGGCATGATAAAAGCTGGTGCCATGTAAGCAGATGTAGAGCTTGTATCGATCACACAGCCGCCTTCTGCGATTACTCCATAAAATGCATCATTGATATTGATAGTTCCCATTGCATTTGCCTGCATTATTTTTTCCTCATCTCCCATGTGCGGACTCATTCCCGCAATATGGAGGACTGCCTTTACTTTTCCACATTCAGATGCACGCTTTGCAAGTGCAAAACAATTTTCTCTGTCTGACACATCACAACTGTATGCTTCTGCTTCGCCCCCCAGAGTTCTTAGTATTTCCACTGCACCTTCTAATTTTTTCTTATTTCGTCCAACCAGAATCACATAATATCCTTTTTCTGCTACTTCCTTTGCTGTTGCAAATCCAATACCGGATCCGCCTCCTGTCACTACACATACCTTTTTCATCTGACTATAACCTCCTGTTATGGAACCTGATTTTTCACACTTTTGCTCATATAATAACGTATTTTATCCGATTTTCCCTTCTTCTTTTAACCACACTGCCTCATCATGAAGTGTCTCTGCATAGCTTCTTGTATGATATCCAAGTTCTTTCTTGGCCTTAGAATAGTCAAATGTATTATTGCGTTCCAGATTATAAACAGAAAATGTTGTCATTAATGCCTTTTTACCGGTTTTTTCTGCCTTTTTTTCCATCTGCTTTGCAAGTAGCTTTGCCAGTCCGAGTGGAAGATATAATTTACAGGTTCCACAATGCAGATCTTTATCTAAGAGTTCACACATTTCTTTGAGTGTCACTTCCTCATTGCCAAGAATATAACATTCTCCTGTACGTCCTTTATCTGCAGCTGCAATACATCCTGCAGCAAGATCTCTTACATCACAGAGATTAAAACTTCCCCTCATACCAACTGGCATTTCACCATTAATAATCTTAATAATTGTGCCGGTTGTTTCTCCTATTGCATAATCCTGTGGACCCAAGATTCCGCTTGGATGTACCACACACGCATTTAATCCTTCTTTTTTCACTGCATCAAGTACTGCCTGTGTTGCCATCGCTTTCGTCTTACTATACCAGCCCACGACCTTTTCCGAATCAAACTGTTTTACTTCTCTTATTTTCTGTCCCTTTGGAAGCTCTGGGATTGCTCCGCTCGAACTTACATAGACCATTTTTTTGCACTCCGGATGTTCTAAACATTTTTCTATGATATTTTTTGTTCCGCCAACATTGATGTCCATAAGTTTCTGATTATAATCCGGATTCACCGTTACCATACTCGCAACATGAAGAATGATCGTCTGTGTATCATCTGGAACCTTAAAGAAATTTTCCAATGAATTAATATCACAGAGATCTCCAGTTACAATTCCTACTTTTTCTGGGATATATTTTACAGCTGGATCCCCTTTTAAAACAAATGCTCTAACGCTCTCACCCCTGTCTAATAGCTGTCTGCATATATGACTTCCCAAAAAACCGGCTGCTCCTGTTACTAAATATAATGTTCTGCTCATTTTACATTTCCTCCCTTTTTTGTTCTTTGTTTCATTTGATATCTGTATCTTAAGAGGAAATTGTTTTCGTATTGCTTCCGTTTTGTTGTCAAATTGTTAAAAAACTCAAACTTCCCACATTCGAACTGTGCGTGAAGTTTGAGTTTCATTTTTTTACAACAGTGCATGTCCTTTCTTGCAGACCTCCTCTGATTCATCAATCTTTGCTTCCATCAGAGGCTCTACTTTTTCCATTCTTTTCATTTTTACATATTTATAAATCGGATATGCGGCTCCCCATAGGATAAATCCAGGAATTGCGAGTAGGATCATAAGCCAGATTATTGGTGTTTCTGCTGTAACAGCAAAAACAGCTCCGGCAACAAATGCACATCCCAAAATTCCGGCTCCGATTCCCGCGCTTGTTGCTAAAGAAACTGCTGAGCCTTCTAATGCTTCCAGGTCTCTCTGACATGCTTCAAAATGACTTTGAAGTCTGGTTAATTCCACCTTATTTAAAATCGCCCTGCTGCGTTTAAAATGGACCACTGCTTTTGCGCCATTCACTTCCAGAGGAATATTAGGGTCTAACTTCCAACCAAAACATTCATATCCATCTATATAATGTGATAGCCTTGTTTCTTCCACTGTCACCTTCAGGTAATCATAACTTTCAAATTTATTCATGTTCTTTTTTTTCTCCCTTCGGTATCAACACCGTAAATTTACTTCCGGATCCTGGACTGCTTTCCACTTCTATCCGATAATCATTCAGTTGAAGTACACGCATTGCAAGTGCTAATCCAAGACCATTTCCAGCCATGGCATGGGAAGTGTCTCCCTGATAAAATTTTTCAAAAATATGTTTTTGGGTTTCTTCTGACATTCCGCATCCATTATCTTCCACAGATACACAAATCTGCTTTTCCCCTGACCATTCCGTCAGCTTTATCCTTCCTCCTGGCTCTGTGAACTTCACCGCATTTGAAAGAAGATTATTCCAGACCAACTCCATTAAAGATGCATCTGCTGTGATTTTTACATGATCTTCCATATCCGCATCAAATTCGATGCCTTTTTTCTCCCATATTGCTTCATAATTCAGGGCACACTCTGCTAACTGTCCGCAGAGATCGTACTCTTCTGTCATCGGCACGATTGCTTGTTTTTCCAGTTTATTTAGTTTTAAAATATTACTAATCAACTCTGACAGACGTTTCGTTGTCTGAAAGATAATCTCTGCATATTCTTTTTGTTTTTTAGGCTCTGTTTCCATGCAAAGCAGCTCCGCATTATTCTGGATAATCGCAAGTGGGGTTTTGATCTCATGGGAAACATTTGAAAAGAAATCTGTCTTTAATGTCTCGATACTGCCCAGTTCCTCCACCATTTTATTAAAATCAATGATCATGATATCTAGATAATCTAAACGATCTGACGTATTGATCGTTGGAACATATACAGAGAAATCCCCTTTTGAAATTTTTTTTGTTGCCTCTGCAAGATCATGCATCGGTTTCTCATAGTTTTTCTGAATTTTATTTCTGGTAAAAAGAGTCAATCCGACTGCCACGAAGGACCAATACAAAATCGCTATCACAACCTGAATGATTTTATTCCATTCAAGTGTGTTCGCTAAAACAATAATTCCCGTGTGAAATCCTGACATCAAAAACAGTACTATCAAATATACCCAAAATAAGGACGCTGGAAAACGGTCTGATTTTATCTCGCCTCTCTTTTCTCCTTTTTTCATTTTAACAACACCTTCCTCTTTCCATTACAACAATACTGCCTTATATCCAAGTCCTCTCACTGTTTTTATTTCAAATCCATTGCAGGCAGAAAATTTATCACGGAGCTTTGTAATATAGACATCCACCGCGCGAAGGCTTGTTCCTGAATCGATTCCCCAGAATTCATCCATCAGCTGTGCCCTTGTAAATGTTTTCTTCGGATAAGACAGTAGCTTATATAGAATATGAAATTCCCTTGTCGTAATCGAAATTTCCTCACCATCAATAGATGCTGTCATACCATCTGCATCAAGTTCGAGATTCGCAACTACTAACTTACGCTCCATCTCAATATTTGCCCTTCGAAGCAGTGCCCTGACACGCATCTCAAGCTCTGCTAGTTCAACCGGTTTTACCATATAATCATCAATTCCAACAAGAAATCCCTTACGCTTGGATGGAAGATCGTCTTTTGCAGACATAAAAAGAATTGGGATTTGTCTATTCACCTGACGCACAGTCTCTGCGAATTCAAAGCCATCAATTTCCGGCATCATAATATCTGAGATAATCAGTTCATAGAGATTGTTATACATCTCATCATACGCCTCCGTTGCACTTAAAACTCCTTTTGCCTCGAAACCGCAATCGTTTAAATAGGTACAAACCGTCTGGTTTAAATTTTTATCATCATCTACTACAAGAATATGGATCATCTTTTTCCCTTTCTTCTACAATCTATTTTTATAAATAATAGCATTTTACATCTTATTAATCTATCTTTTATTTATTTGAAAATTGTTTGAGATTTGTTTCAAAATTGTTAATTATAAATTTACACCGAAAAAGCTGTCAGAAATTTATTTCCCAACAGCTCCCCTAACAAATTATTATTCTAATTGTGGTGTTCTGAATACTATATACACTTCCACAGACTTTCTTTATTCACCTTTTACAACACTCTTCAGTCCCTGCAGCTCCATTTACCGGTCTTCCATTTTGCATCATTTCAAGTATAATTCCGTCAGACTCTTTAAAGTAAAAAGCTTTACTTTTACCAAATCCTTGTGCTGTAAAATCGAAATATTGAGGTCCCGATAAACATTCTATATTATTTTCAATAAAATTTTTATAAACCAAATCAATATCATCGGTGTTAAACACTTACTATCAATCATTTTCCCTTACTTTCAAGCATTTCCAGATGTTAACTAGTATTTTGATTGTACCTTTTACAAATAATTTATGTACAGTTTACTTAAATACGGTGGCAAAAGTACCCTTGATTGATGTATAAAGAAAATGTTGGATCAGACATGGTGGAAGAACACACAAATGTAGATTTTCTTAGATTCCAGTCATACTTATTTTTTAGGACAATACGTATGCGGAATATATTTTTTAATCATCCGGTAATTGTCAGTCATTAGGAGAAACCATTATGAACATATCATTTTTCTTTAGATGTTTTATATATACTTTGCTAGTCTCCATCATGGTTTACGGAGGGAATTTACGAAAAATAGGAATTTTCGCATGGAGAATAGGAATTGTGTATTCTATTTTCGATTTAATTTTGGTATTTTTCATATCAGAACCTTGGGGAAACAGGATATTTACATTTTTATTGTTATTACAATGTATTTTAGTTATGCCATTAGTGTCACCACTAAATACCTGTGATTTCTGTGGACATCGCATGTATTGGCATACGATTTTTTCTAATAAATGTCCACATTGTGGTGAAAAAATATAGTAAATAACAGGAAGATAAAGCCTCTGAAATCCACTTTATCTTCCTAATCCTTTCCATTTTTCAATAATGATGTTTGCATTATTTTCAAGACTATCTGTCCCGTCCAATTCCAACTTCAGGCAAGACATTTCATCCATCCATTTTCTCTGCCCATGCAGATTTGGAGAACCATCCTTCTCGTAGCGGCGATTACTTTCTAAAAATCGCATATGATTTTCATACAAGTCGCCGCCTTCGAGTATTCTTCCTCCAAAATGTTCCAATGCGCGGTTATGTACTCGCTGTACACGAATGTCAGGTTCGACATAAAGAAAAACCATCATCTCAAACTTATCATCAAATGCATAATGGAAAGAACTCATCGAACCAGCCATCACAAAATATTCATAGGGCAAAATATCATTGCTCAATCTGCTAATCTTTTCTTCATGACTATACATAACAGTATATGGTTCTTTAGTATCTTTTCTCCAAATATAATCGTCCACATCAAAGTAAGGGTAGCCTAGCTGAGCGGCGACAAATCTGCCCAATGTAGTTTTTCCACTTCCTGATGGCCCAATAATCATTATCCCTGTTGACATCTATGATCCTCCCAAAAAATAAGATAAGTACAAAGGTTCCATTTTTCATGATAAAAAGCATAACCTCTTTTGAAAAGGAAACTATTCTCCGATAACGATAATCTCATCATACATTTTTGCATCCTCTTCCTGGAAATTATGCGAGATATGGAGAACGGTCATATCGTCCCTATCTAAAATATACTTCTCAAATATCTGTTTACTCTTTTTATCCAGCGCTGCTGTTGCCTCATCTAGAATGAGCCAGCTATTTTGCCGCATAAGCGCACGTAACAGGGCAATCTTTTCGCGCTCACCGTTAGAAATATGCGTACTTTCATTTGAAATATCTCTGTCATCATCAATTAATTTCCAAAAACTGTCATCGACCAACATTGAGTAATTGCTGAGGTTTTTTACATCCTCTTTTCCAAATAGTGTGATGTTATCTTTCACTGTTCCCGAAAACATATATGGAACCTGTGATACAATGGTAAGATTTCTAAATAAGTCTTCATCGGAAACATCCTCCTGTTTTTTCCCATTCATGCGGATCGTTCCAGTCAAAGTTGCAGCCTTTGTGTCTAGGCTATTTACAATGGCATGGATCAGCGTACTCTTTCCACTTCCGTTTTGACCGATGATCAAATATTTTTTATTCTTCTCAAAACACTTTGTATAATTTTTGAAAATATATCTATCTCCAAAATTCAATGTCATATGTTCAATGGAAATGCTTTGCAGTTCGCCCAAATCAGCGCTGGATTTCTTCTCCTCTACGCTTGCGTATGTAAATAATTTTGCCTTTACTTTCCGTGTGGAAATAATGGAGTTAAGTGATGTGGAAATTCCGAGGATTGGCATGATAAGCTGATCTGATAGCTGAATCGCCGCGAATAGACTCCCTACGTTTAGCTTCCCCTCATGCACTTGATAGCCTCCAAGTGTGATGATCAGAAATGTCCCCATAAACGAAATAAACCCCATCACAATTTCAGAATACGCCTGAACCTTTTCATAAGCAAACTCACTTTTTTCGCTTTTATGGGATGCCAGATTCACAATATTTCCAATCGCTTTTTTTATCTGCTGGATACGGATTTCACTATGTCCAAAAACAACGTCTGAGAATTTCACATTAAATTGTGCCAGACTTTCAAACTTCTTGTCTGTCTTTTGCTGCATCTTCTTTTCAAAGAAGAATGGCGTCACCGCAATCAGAATACTCGCCCCTGCCGAAATTGCTGCCAGTGGGAAATAAATCTTTATCAATACCGTACAGGTAAACAAAATTGACAATACCTGAAAAATCAAATTTACGATTTTCACATAATACTTCTCTACCACCGCCGGTACTTCGTTGTTCATCAGAGAAATATATTCCTGCGGTGCAGACTCAGCAAATTGCAGTGCAGTTCTATTCAGGATTCCATTGCTGACTTTTACCCGGAACCAGTCTTTCAGGCTTGCAACATATTTCGCTTCCCCAAGTTTTCGTATCATTTCCACTGTCAGAATAACAATGATCGACAGGAAATAAATTGCAGCCCAAAATAATACGTTCTGCTCAGATTTGCCTAACTGATTAATAAATTGTTCCACGATCAACGGCTGTGCTGTATTTGCTATTGCCATCAAAATGGATAATATGGTCAAACTAGCAGTAAATATGTAGTATTTCTTCTCCAATTTCATAGTTCTGCTACTCCACATATTTCCGATAATCGTTACATGTGATTCTCTGATCTAACAGTGCTCTGTTTTTCTCATTTCTAATGTTGTAAAAATAGACTGGAACCTCTCCGATTTCGCTTCCGTCTTCTGCATATGCCATTACAAACTTTTTATCATATTCATTCTCCGGGTGTCCTTCCCCAAAATAGCTTTCCAACTCATCAATCTTCTTTAATGTCTGTTCAGATACTTCGTGTAGCTCTCCGGCAATTCTTTCTTTCCCCTCTATCAGCGCCGGATATCTTCTTCCTTTCAGACTATAAAGAAGCCCATCTACATAGGCTTTTTGACGGTATGAGTCCTCTGCGCTGCAGTAAATCTCATAATTGTACATCCCCTTTAAAAGTGTTCCATATACAAAAATCTGATGCATCTTTTTCCTCCCAAATGTATCCTCATTCTTTGTGTCTTCTATGTTACTGATTCCTATTTTAAAAAATCTTTGTACAGCATACTGGACTGGATTCCTTTGTTATTCTGATATTTTCCACTCTGATAACAGTCATACTCTCCATGAATATCGTGGTAATAGATTTGGCAGACTTCTACATTCGGATAAATCCGGATTGGCTGTACACAAAAAATTTCTAATGTCCAGTAGCCTGCAAAACCAACATCTCCAAATCCTGCTGTCACATGGATAAAAAGCCCGAGACGTCCCGTAGAGGAGCGACCCTCTAGCATTGGCACAAACCCTTCTGTTTTTGTAAATTCGTTCGTCCGTCCAAGATATAGTTTATGTGGTTCCAACAGAAGACCCTCCTCGGGAATTACTATCTTTCTGACGGCATGATCCTTTTTCATATCCAAAACCTCATCTTCATAGACAAGCAGTTCATTTGCCAATGACAGATTATAACTGTTAGGATTTAATCTATTCTCATCAAACGGCTCAATCTGGATCTCTTTCCCTATGTGTTTTAAAATTTCCTTTCCTGACAGAATCATTTTTTATCCCTCCTATCAACATGTTTTCAATGAAAAAAATAAAATGTTTTTTGTTTGCTGCTATCTCTCTATGATTCTGAATACAAATTTTCAGCAATGCCTTCCCATTTAAAACAGCTGAAAATTGCACCTACAAAATATGGAACGATGGTTTTTCTTCCCCATACAGAATATGCAGAAGGAAACTGCTCAGAAATATTCCGATAACGCAAAGCCCCGAAAAAATAATCAGAAAAGGAACACAGATCTGACCAAACAGCTGCATCGGCTGATCACTATAATCCCATACATTGAGTCTGAGCCATTTATTTACAATGATCCCGGTGAAAAATTCTCCGGCTGCCACAAAGATCACGCAGCGAACCGTCTGGCGCCAAAGAGGATCTCTCCAGTGAACCATTTTCCCTTGCCATGCAATGAAACAGAGGCAGATTCCTCCCAGCACAAACATGGACCAGTGAGAAAAACCCCTGAAGATCATTTCAAATTCATAATAAATCGTACCGCCAAGCGCCCACAAAAACAAATATTCACTTACTTTTTTCAATCGTCTCTCTCCTGTCACACAAATTCTCCTTTTTATTGTGGACAAAAATCTGAAAATTATGACATCACAAAAGGAACCCACTATACACGGGTTCCAATATAATAAAATCCTTTACATGCATCCAGTCGCACCGACACAATTTTCCCAATCAACTCTTTTTCTCCCGGAAAATGTACAAGGATATTGTTGCTGAGTCTTCCAGTAACAAGCGCAGGATCATGGTCATTGACTGCCTCTACAAGAACAGACTGTGTCGTTCCTTCATGCACACTGCATACTTCCGCCGAGATGCTCTGCACTTCTTTTAGCAATCTGTCAAAACGGGCTTTGACAACATCTTCCGGAACTTGATTTTCCATCGCTGCCGCAGGTGTTCCTGTCCGCTTAGAGTAGATAAATGTAAATGCACTGTCATAGCGAACCTTCTTTACAACATCCATTGTCTCCAGGAAATCTTCTTCTGTCTCTCCCGGAAATCCAACAATAATATCCGTTGTCAGCGAAATATCCGGCACAGCTTCTTTGATCTTACGCACAAGTTCCAGATACTGTTCTTTTGTGTAGCGTCTATTCATCTTCTTTAAGATCTCTGTACTTCCTGACTGCACCGGCAGATGAAGGTGTTTGCAGATTTTCTTAGAATGTTTCATCACTTCAATCAATTCGTCAGAGAGATCCTTTGGATGAGATGTCATAAAACGAATTCGTTCCAATCCCTCGATCTTCTCAATTTCGGTAAGAAGCTGTGCAAAGGTCATCGGATGTTCCAGTGTCTTTCCGTAAGAATTTACATTCTGACCAAGCAGCATCACTTCTACGACGCCATCTGCCACGAGCCCTTGGATCTCACGGATGATATCTTCCGGATTTCTGCTGCGTTCACGGCCACGCACATACGGCACGATACAGTAGCTACAGAAGTTGTTACAGCCAAACATAATATTGACACCGGATTTGAAAGAAAATTTCCGTTCACTCGGGAGATCTTCTACAATCTTGTCTGTATCTTTCCAAATGTCAATGACCATGCGCTGTGATTCCAGCCGTGTCACGATCAACTCTGCAAATTTATAAATATTATGTGTTCCGAAAATCAGGTCCACAAACCGGTAGCTTTTTTTGATCTTCTCCACGACTTCCGGTTCTTGCATCATGCAGCCACAAAGCCCGATCAACATATGCGGCTTTTGTTTTTTCACTCGATTTAACTGTCCAAGTCTTCCATATACGCGCATGTTAGCGTTTTCCCGCACAGTGCATGTATTGTAGATGACAAAATCCGCTTCCTCCTCGTTTGTTTCTTCCTGGTATCCGATTTGCTCTAATACTCCAAGAAGTTTTTCGGAATCCCGCGCATTCATCTGGCAGCCAAATGTTGTCGTGCACGCTGTCAGGGGACGACCCAGTTTTTCAGACTGTTCTTTCACCAGTTCGCGTGCTTTCTTCATAAACCAATATTGACGCATCGGCTCTGTTTCCGGTGCCGGCTGACTCAAATCCATTTGTTCAAGAATTTCTTCAATTTCTTGATTCTTATTTCGATTCTGTTCTCTCATAATCTTTTCCTTTCTCTGCTAAATAGCGGACAGAAACTGTATGCATTCTGCCAAAAGAGATCTCACAGTATCTGCCCGCTTCATATGAACTTATATTATAATCGAATTTTTTCCCTTTTTCAAGAAAAAGCTGCCAGTCTTCAACGTCTCCTAGCTAGTTTTCTTTCGGCAAATGATGTCCATACGTTCTGACACGCTCATCTGCAATGACTCCCTGCCAGTTCATTCCATAACCAAAATCATAGATATGCCCCTCGGTATCTCTGTGGCATTCCATATCAAACGGAACATCTTCCTGCTGTTCTTCCACGGTGCGCATATCTGCCGGAAGTTGCATTGGAAGGAGTCCTTCCGGTTCAAAGTTACCACTGAGCACCTCCAGCAGTGCATTTGACAGATCACCAAACATCGCAACGATTGCATCTGCCGCCGCTTCAAACTCCTTTACTACCATTGGACCAAGCATATTCACACAAACGATCACCGGTTTTTCGCCCATGAGCTCTCTTGTATGTAAAACAAGGTCCAAATCATCTTCGTTATTGACTGTTACGGTCTTTCCACGGTAAGTTCTATCCGGGAACTCATCATTTGGATCTTGGGCAATGCTATGTTCCCGCGCGTAAACGGCAGTGTATGGACGATATTGCAGACTGATTGGGAGATACCCATTTCCACCGGCTTCTTTATCGCTGACATCATACCCACCTGCAAGTCCAAATGCAGCGCCATCAGGCTGACGAATGATACAAATTGCTGCATCCGCCTCTTCCGGATGATCCGTCACTGTGAAATACTTCTCCAGCAGTTCTTTGGAAATTGGACTGTCCCAGTGCTCCTCCATTTTCTGGCACATCCAGTCTACACTTTCCGGCCAGTGGATTTTCGGGACATAGACTTTCATTTTCTTTTGCAACGGAAGTACATTTTCTTTGTTTTTCAACATGACAATTGATTTTTTCTGTGCGGCAAATCCTTCTTTCATATACTCTGCACAACCAACCGTTCTTGCGGATACTTCCGGGTCTAAATATGGATTCTCAAACAGTCCCACACGGAATATATTTTTCAGAAGCCGGACAGCAGACTGTTCCAAACGTTTTCTCATAAAGGTTTCGCCATGTTCTTTTACACCGATACGGTATGCATCAAGAACTGGCTCTTTTTCATTTAATCCGCCAAACTGATCGACGCCCGCCATCAAAATACGATAGCACCTCTCTCCTCTCGTCAGTTTTTCTGCTCCCCAGCATTTTCCTCCGTACAGATTTTCCAACGTAGATGCATCTTCTGTGATAGACCAGTCTGTACATACCACTTCATCATACTGATAGGTGTTTCTTAGAAGATCTGTAATTAGATATTTGCTGTAACCAGATCCTGCATTCTCATAATTACCTGCTTTTCCGTATACCGCTGTATAATATGGCATGACCGAACTTGCCTTTCCTGTTTTGCCATGGAGTTTAAAAGCGCCTTCTGTAAATGGAAGCAGATGCTCTTCAAAATTATCACCTGGATACACAGAATATTTTCCGGAACCAAAATGAGCATCCCTTCCGCCTTCTACCGCGCCTCCGCCTGGCCAGTGTTTTACCATAGTATTCACACTTTCATATCCCCATCCATCCGTGATCTCGCTGTCTCCTTCTGATGTCTGGAAGCCATCACAGTACGCCCGCGCGAGATCCGCTCCAAGCTTGGAACTCTCTCCGATGCTTCCAGCAAATCGTTTCCAGCGAGGTTCCGTGCAGAGATCGATCTGAGGAGATAATGCCGTCGTAATTCCAAGTCCCCGGTACTCTTTGGATGCTATCTTTCCAAATTTCTCCATCAACTCCGGTTCAAAAGTCGCAGCAAGTCCCTGTGGTTCCGGCCAATGTGAAATATCTCCTCCGGCTCCGGCATCAAACTCAAATGTGACCGTTGTTCCATGCCTTGGATCCGAGCTGATTGCAACTGGAATTCCCCAAGGCAATTCTTCTGCCAACGACTGGATATTATTATTCCACTTTGCAGCATCTGCCGCAGACTGAACCGAAATGATCAAAAGATGACGAATAAAGTCTTCTCTGAGAAAAGTCTTCTGCTGGTCTGAGATTGCCGACACCGGAAGCCCGCTTTCCTGAATAGATTTCCCATTATAAGTCACTTCTCCGAAATACGGCATAGAAACTCCAGGGATAAATTGATGTCTGCTATAAAGCATCAGACCTGCAATCTGTTCTACGGACATGCGAGATGCCAGATCACTTGCTCTTTGCTCTGCCGGAAGTCTCCAATCCTCATAGGGATATAACTCTCCTGTCCCTGCAAGATCCTTGAAATATAATCCATCTTTTTCAATTAGTTTCATGCCAGACTGTTCAGACCAGCAAAGTTTTGGTCCGTCTGGATTCTGAATACTCTTTACTGTTGTTTCGTAATTCTGTTTCATAATAAATTCCTTTCATTCTCTCAAAATTTGGCAGTACTTATTAATAATTTTACCTTTTTTATATAGATTTGCAATGCTTTTTATAAGATTTCGTTTTCGATGTAGTAAATTTTATTGTTTTTAATAAAATTTCAACCTAGTTTTTATTTATCTTTTTTGATTATATTTTTAGAAATCATTTTTTATTGTATGTTTTATATATTTTTTGTTCTTTTTTAATGATTTTTATATATATTTTACTATAAACCCTATATTTTTTTCTAATGTCATTTGATTTTCAATGATACAATAGAAGAAAATCGTCACTCGCAAAGGAGGAATATGTATTATGGCATCAACAAATGCAAAGTATTACGGAGAAAATGGAATCCACCGGGTTCCGCTATGGCGTATTGCCGGATTCGCCGCAAATAATCTGGCAACAAATATGTATCTATTCTTAATGGGCTATGTCGCCTACTATCTGACAGGATTTGTAGGTGTTGCCGTCGTAACAGCATCTAGTTTTTCTATGGCAATGAGAGTCTGGGATGGTGTCACGGATCCATTTATTGGATATTTTGTAGACAAGACAAATGGTAAATTTGGGAAGAACCGCCCGTTTATGATTATCGGACAGATAATCCTCTGTGTGATGAGCTTTATTCTCTTCCATGTCACACATCGGCTTCCGGAAAATACAGCTATCCGATTCGGATTTTTTATTGTAATTTCTGCAATTTACTATATCGGATACACATTCCAATGTGTCGTGACAAAATCAGCACAGACTTGTCTTACAAACGATCCGAAACAGAGACCTCTGTTTTCCATTTTTGATGGTGTTTACAATTCTTTGTTATGGACAATCATGGCTGTTATAGCGGCAAAGCTCAGTACAAAATACGGATCTTTCTACAGCGTTGATCTTTTCCATGATCTGTGGGTAATCATAGCGATCGGAAGTGCAATTGCAACCGTGATCGCAGTCATTTCTATCGCCCCAAAAGATCGCACAGAGTTTTTCGGAACTGGAAAATCTGAGCGAATCCGCGCAAAGGATTACTGGGATATCTTAAAGAACAACAGAGCGATCCAAATGCTTGTCGTGGCAGCTTCTACAGATAAACTTGCAGGAAACGCCCGCACAACAACTGTTCAGATTGTTATGTTCGGAATTGTTGCCGGCAATTTTGCAATCAGCGGAACTATCATGGGATATATCACAATTCCTGCTATGATTCTGATGATGTTTGGTATCGGTACACTCGCCACCCGCTTAGGCCAGCGCAAAGGAATGCTGATCGGAAGTATCGGCGGAATTGTCATGAACGTACTGCTCGCGCTCCTCTGGCTTTTTGGAGATGCTACAACAATGGTAAATGCAAAAGGCGGTCTTGCGTTTGGAATCTTCACAATTTTACATATCATTCTTTCTATTGCTGCAACTGGATTTACAGGGCTTTCCGGAAGTATCGTAATTCCTATGACAGCAGATTGTGCCGATTACGAAGTATACCGCTCCGGCCGTTACGTTCCGGGACTGATGGGAACTTTGTTCAGCTTTGTTGACAAATTGATTTCCTCCCTTGCTCCATTGATCGCAGGATTGTTATTTGCAATGGTAGGATTTAAAGATACCCTTCCAGATGTAAATACACCGTATACACCTTCTTTGCATTATGTAGGGGTATTCTTATGCTATGGAATCGTAATTCTCGGATTAATCTGCAACCTGGTTGCAATGAAATACTATCCTTTAACAAAAGAAAAAATGGAGGAAATCCAAACAGAGATCGCACGGATCAAAGCACAAAATCTCCAAAATACTGAAACTGCTTAAAAAGAAACAGGGTTGTTGCACTACTGCCGCAACCCTGTTTGTATCTTCTATTTTACAATCTTGATTTTAGATAATTTAAAAAGCAATTTTCCAAGCGCATATCTTTGCAGGCAAATATAATCTTCCTGTGAAACTTTGCCTCTATAATTTAATACTTCCAACTCTCCACTCACTCCTTCAATAAAAATATCAGAAGAAGTGAATCCATTTTTGAGATAAAATCTTCTTCGCGCAACTCTTTGTTCTCTGTTTTGTGCCTGGTCATCTAACCGCTCAATCAAAAGAACAATTTTCTTTCCGGCATAATGCCTACATACATTTTGCATAATATAACTTCCAGTACCTTTGCTCCGTATCTTTGAAGATACTGCCAGATAATCAACCATAACCATATCTTTGTACGGAATCAGTACGGTAAATCCTAAAAGTTCTCCTCCCTCTGTCGCTGTCATCACAACTGCTTTTCCCTTTTTCACAGATCTTCTCAGTATAAAATACGGCTTTCTCTCCTGCTTTGGAAAAGCCTCCAAGTAAATCTCCTTTATATTTGCCCATTGCTGTTCATTTGCAAGTGTAAATTCCATCATATCCTCCTTCTTGTGATTGCTTTCTCTTTTCCTCTCGTGTATTATAGAATGTACAGTAACTGTACAGTCAAGAGGTGTTTTTATGAATCATAAAAAATATTTATATTCTTCCGGAGAATTCGCAAAATTCACTGGTATCAACAAGCGAACTTTGCATTATTATAATGAAATTGGATTATTTTGTCCGGAAGTCATTGGAGAAAATGGATACCATTACTACACTTGTTTTCAATTTGCACAATTGGAACTCATTCTTACTTTGCGAAAAATAGGACTTTCCCTAGATGAAATCCGAGAATATGTGACAACACCATCGGATGAATCGTTCTCCCAGATAATGATCAAAAAGAAAAAGCTGATCGATGAATCCATCAATCAGCTCTTATCCGTACAATCTTTTTTAGAACAAAAAGCAGAACGGTTAAAAATCGGCATGCAATCCAAACACGGTAAGATCGAGCGATGCACGCTTCCCGAACGGAAGCTTGTGCTCTCTGCACCAATCTCCGGAGATTATGATGAAGAAGATTTCTCTGTTGCGGCAGAGTTTTCTCTCCGCCTCAAAACTCTTTTTCATCTTTATGACAATTTTGGAAGTCGAATCTCGATGGAACAGATTGAAAAAAATTGTTTTCACCGTTACGATTCTTTTTTCGCTTACTGCCCACATGGTTCAAAGACATATGACGTAGTCCTTCCGGCTGGAAGTTATCTGAGAGCATATTGTATCGGCAGGTGGGAGCAGCTTCCGGCTATTTACCAATCCATTCTTTCATATGCACGCGCGCATCAACTCACACTCACTGGTTATGCTTACGAAGAAGGATTAAATGAAATGTCCATCAAAGATAAAAACGATTACATTACTATGATCACAGTGAAATGTGATTAGATTTTATGGTGTCCTTCCATAGGTATTCTGACTCCTATGAGACTGCGACACCATTTTTTTCGATTTTCTTAAACAGCCTTGTAAGGACGAATATCGCCGCACCTGCAAGTACAAATTCTGCAATGAACTGTGCGTAAGCAAGTCCATAAAGCGGAAATACTTTGTTTAAGATATACAATGCCGGAATTTCCAGCACGATTTTTCTCATAATGCAGAAAATCAATGATTCTTTTCCCATTCCTACAGACTGGAAAACTCCAACTGCGAGGAAATCGATACACATAAATGGGAGACTCAGACAGAATCCTCTTAAAAAGCTTGCTCCATACGCAATGATCGCCTCATTTCCGATGAACAGACTTGTCAGTGGTCCAGAGAACAAATAATAAAGGGTCGCAACCGGAATCATGAATCCAACCGAAAGCGCCGCGCTAAAAAGGACAGTATGTTTCATTCTCTTATGATTTCCACTGGCATAATTGTAACTGATCAGTGGCATAATTCCCTGTGAAAGTCCCATTGCGATATACATCGGAACCATGTTGACTTTCTGTGTAATCCCCATCGCCGCAACAGCCTCAGATCCGAAAGCAGAAGTAAAATTATTTAGAATCGTCATTCCGGTTACATTTAAGAGATTCTGTATCGCAGCAGGAATTCCGACTCCGCATACACCAAATACGATTGCTTTCTGGAATCCAAACTGTGACGGATGGATGCAGACAAGTGTCTTTCCGCGTCTTTTATACATCAGCACAAAGAAGTAGAGACATGCCACACAGTTTGAGATAAATGTCGCAAGTCCGGCACCTTCCGCCCCCATATCCAGTCCCCATGGAAGGATAAAGATCGGATCTAACACAATGTTTAAAAGACATCCGCTCATTGTTCCAATACTGGCATGGAGCGAAGCACCCTCCGCACGGAACAAATATGCCATCACAACATTTAAAATTGCAGGAACTGCACCGAATGTAACCGTCCATCGCATATAAGCCCCCGTTGCTGCCGCTGTTTTTGCATCTGCTCCAAGCATTATAAGCAGCGGATCTTTGAATACTGTACATAACAGTGCAAAAATTACACCACAGATCAATGCACAGTAAAATCCAAATGCAGAACTTTTTTTCAATGTGTTATAATCCTTTTTCCCAAGCGAGCGGCTCATCATACTGGAACTTCCAACGCCAAATAAGTTATTTGCCGCATTAAATGCCAAAAGCACCGGTCCTGCCAGTGTAACTGCTGCATTTTGTGTTGAATTGTTCAACATCCCGACAAAATAAGTATCTGCAAGGTTATAGATCACCATGACAAGCGAACTTAAGATCGTCGGAACCGCCAGCTGTGCCACCGCCTTCGGGATCGCTGTTTCTTCAAATAATTTTGTTTTCTGGGTATCTTGCATAATTTTTCCTTTCTCTTTTGTTTTCTTTTTATGCTGCTTCCTCTGCAGTTTTATCATTCTCTTGCATTCCTTTAAGCAGACACCCGATTATTATAACTCTTTTTTTTTCATACATACAAGAACAATTTTTTCTTTTCACCGGAACAATTTTTCAAAGTTTTCACAAAATCGCAAGCAAAATTGTTCCAACTATCATGCAGACATAGATTCTTCCTATATCTTGTTTCGAATTTTTTGCATTTTCATATCCAATTCTGCACTTTGATTTGCACAATACAATAATTCCTCTGCCAACTCCTTCTTCAAGTCCTCGGAAAGATTTTTCTTATATCTGATCTTGTGTTCAAGACTCGCCCCAAAATCCATGGCTATTGTCCGCAATTGTACTTCCACTTTCATATCTCTTTTTCATCTTTTAAGAAAATAGGTACAGAGATGATCAAGTGCAGGGAGCGATATCCATTCGGCTTAGGTTTTTTAATATAGTCTTTGATTTCAATCAATGTAATATCATCCTGCTTCATAGCATCCTGAGATTCTTGATTTTGTAGTATTTCCTTAATCTCCATTACAATTCTCCGTTCTTCTAGTGTATAGTTTTCTTTCATGTACATAGTATAGCATACTTCTCATATGAGCGTGAATGTTCTTTTTGCTTTTTGCCGTCTTTTCGCCGCTTGTAAAGATTTTTCGCTCATGGTACAATCAATCTAAAATAACTACTATACATACGGAGGAGATCTCTCATGACAAAACCGATCAAAACCCGAAAAAAATTACTTCTGTTTCTCGCAATTTTATATCTGTTTCTCGGACTTTTTTTCACACTGGCAGGATGTGTTTCGGGGAATCTCCTCTGTTTTCTTCTTTCGTGTATCATCTTCTTTCCCGCCAGTATCCTTCTTTTTGTACAGCTGTTCCTATTGGGCAAAAAAATTTTGTATACCGAAGAAGGTATCTGTATCCATGTTCCATTTCAGCGAGTATATACAGTTTTTTGGACAGAAATCGAATGTCTGATGCGTGTCGATCTGCGGGATCTTTCAAATTCTGATTCTGGCAAGACCTCTTTGGCACGCACACAAAACACAGAACCGTCACACTACATTCTGATTTCCAAAAGCAGAAAACGAATTTGTGAAATCAAGGAAGATGATAAAAACTTTGAAAAAGTGCAAATGCTGTTGGAGACCTATGCAATTCCTACTCTGGATATCGCTGCTCTGCTTACAGATGGTGATGATGTTTTTCGGTATCTTCCAGCACTTCCATTTTTGACGAAGTGCAGCTGCCTTTTCGAACTCCATGCACAGACAACTTTAGAACAATTCCGGGGAAGTGTCTCTCTGGATACGATTAAAAAAGTAAGAAAACGGCTACGGATCCTTGGATGGCTTCTCATTCCCGCCGGGATTTTCAGCTCATTTTTAGAGGGAAAATTATATTTTCTCGCGCCAGTTTTGATCCTTGTCACTTTATGGTTTGTGTATATTCATTTTTATCCGTATATTTATCTGCTTCAGGGACACTTGTTGCCTTACGAGAAACCAGACAGTGAATTAGATTACTACATCCTCCCTCTCCCTGTCATGGGCGGATTTTTCACACTGTTTTTCTCTATCAACTATATATATTACCTTTTTATGTGCAGCGACTGGCAACTGTATCTGTATGCATGTTTCTTTGCAGTCCTCCTCTTGCTTCCATTTGCTGTTCATCAGCATAAGAAACAATTGAAGCAGCACTGGATGCGTACAGTTTCTGTCGTGCTCTCTGCGCTCATTCTTGGGATCGTACTTGTGCTTCCGGTCAACCGAATCCTGACATTTACACCTGCGAGCACGGAATATTTGATTGTTTTGGAAAAAGAATCCGGGAAATCTGGTTATAGAGTTGTATATGATTATTATTACGTCTATGTCGAACGGCAAGGGAAAACAGAACAGCTTCAAGTAAGCAAATCTGACTATCAGAACATAAAAATCGGCGGAACTGTTGAAGTCCGCCGATGGGAAAGTATCCTTGGATTTGACTACTGGGCAGCAGTCGCAGGAGATTCTTAAAGAATTTTACTCATTAGAATTTCATCTCGGTATGTACCATCTTTTAATTTGAACGCATTCTTCCAGATTCCGCACTGCTCAAATCCATACTTCTGATACAGATGGATTGCCCGTTCATTATCTGCATAAACACCAAGTTCCATTTGCTCAAGCCCATTCTCTTTTGCCTGATGCAGCGCAAGTTTCATCAGGCTGCTTCCAATTCCCATTCCCCAGTGATCTCTGTCAATAGAAATTCCTATATTCGCCCGATGCTTATATTTCAAATGGTTCTTGACTACACGCACTTCTGCCTGACCAACAATCTTCCCATCGTTAATTGCAACAATCTGAAAATGGACTGGATGGTTCTGAATTTCCTTGATTCTTTCCACTTTCCCTTCGATATTGTAGAGAAGCTCCTCAGGATAGAGGGATGTAAAATAAGTTTCCTGCGCAATCGTACACTGATGCTGATAAAGTGCTTCTGCATCTTCTTTTTTCACTCCTCGATATATTACCTGATCTCCGGATTTACAAGAAATCACACACTCGCATACATTCATATTTCTACCTCCTAAGGTTCTTTTCTCGTAAAATTGCCAACATCGTTTTGTTTCTATATAAACTGATTCTGTCCGGCATCGTATAGATAATCGATTGCCTTTAAGGTTTCTGTCAATTTTTCCTTCTCCACAGAAAGATCTTCACAGAGTGCATCTAGATTCTTGTATTCATCTCGTAATTTTGTATTGACCACACTCAATAATAATATCGGGTCTTTGGGAAGTCCTGTAAGCATACCTCCACCTCTTTTCTATCTTTGATAAATCTCTCTTTCTGTGACCAGTACCTCCGGACACAGATCATGACTTTCAAATGGTAACTCTCCTAAGATACACTGACATTCATATGCAACTGCCATTGTATGAAATGGTGCGTCACCGGCAAGATACCGGTCATAAAACCCACCGCCATATCCAATCCGGTGCAGCCTGCGGTCAAATACTATTCCCGGAATGATCATCAAGGCCTTTTCGCTGTGCTCCTTTCGCACGGGATTTTCAGGCAATGGCTCCTCAATCCCATAGGCACCTTCCTCCAGGCGCTCCGGCTCTCTTACTTCATAAAATGTCATCTCTCTTCCTTCCACACGCGGAAGCGCAAGCCGTTTTCCATCTGCAAGAATCTGATCCATCAGTTCTCTTGTCCGGACTTCTCCGTCATGACTTGCATAGCAGAAAACAGTATCTGCCTCTATGTACCATGGATGTGCAGTTACTTTCTGAAAGATTTCTCTGCTCTTTTCTTTTGCCTCCTCCACAGGGAGTGTCCGCCTCACTGCAAGGATCTGTCTTCTAATGTCCTTTTTTGTTCGCGGCTTTTTTTCCATATTTCTCTCCAAGATTCGTAATGCTTCCATCTGGTTCTTTGATGGAAATGTTATCAAGCTGTCCCCGTAAGTTTCGCTTGAAAGCCTCAATATATTCTGCGCGAAGAATCTTCTGCTCTTTTAGTTCAGCTTCTGTCAATCCTTCTGCCTTAGATTTTCGATATAATTCATTGATTCTCTGAATCTTCTCTTCTAACATCTCTTTACCTCACTGTTCTTTCTCATTTGCCTGAAACGGCATGCCACAAAACTGAGAAGTTCGCCAAGATTTTGCCACATGCCATTCTATATCATACACCATATCTGATACAAAGTCCAGCCGGAAGGGGCTGTTTTTGCTGTTTTCCTACTGTTTTTCTACTGTAATCTAACTGGAATAATTTTCCAAAAAACCATAAAGTTCTTTTGTAGTTTCGATATATTTCCCCTGTCGGATCTCCTCTAGGAGTTTTTCGGGAAGACTCTCTGTTCGGATCCCAGTACTCTCATAGAATGTCTCTCCGTCCGCGAGATAAACTACAAGGTATCCATTCTTTTCTTTCAGGAAATATCCATTCTCTTTTTTTGCCGTTCCATCTGCACTGATGCTTTTTTCTTTCTGTCTCTGCGCTTCTGCCAACTGTGCCTCCAGCCGTTCCACTTCCTCATAAGCCTTTCGGTAACGAATTTGATAGACGGCAGTCAGCAAAAGGAGCGCACAACAGGCAAAACAAAAAAAGCCGATACTGTATCTCTTCTTCATTTCCATGCCACTCCTTTTTTATACAGTATCCGCTCTTTCTTTTATTTTATACAAGCATGTACAGATTCTTCTCGATCATCAGCCCTTCTCTTTCTTCATATTCCATTTTCAGACTCTCCTCCATGCAGGCATAGACGAAGCGGTGTGCTTCGATCATACTCTCTTTAAGAGAATAGCCTTTTAAAATACTGGCGATCAGGACTCCATCAAATGCATCTCCGGTTCCGTGAAATTCTGCCGAAAGCTGTGTGGTCTCCAACATTGTCATCATTCCTTGCTCAAAAAGTAGGATGGACTTCTCACTTCTGCCATCCGGAACACTGGTGATGATTAGTTGCTTCGCCCCCAGCTCGTGCAGTGTTTCACAGATTTTTTTCAAATCCTTTCGGGACAGTTCTTTCGCATATGGATATCCCGCAAGCAGACAACTCTCTGTCAGATTAGGAAGCAACAGGTCTGCACAGGGGATTAACTTCTTTAATGCTTCCCCATAGCTGGTATCAAAATTGCTGTAATATTTTCCATGATCTCCCATGATCGGATCAAAAACGACCATCGCCTCCGGAAAACAAGAAACGAAATATAATACCGACTCTGCCAGTTCCTCATTTCCGAGATAACCGATGAAGATCATATCGAACTTCACATTCTGTTCGCAGTAATGATCAGCGCAACCTTTGATATATTCCGGAGAGATGCGGGCAACCGCAGGTTTTCCATATCCTCCTGTGTGGGTGGATAATAACATCGTCGGAATCGGACATGCCTCAATTCCCATCACACTTAATACTGGAAGCATATTTGTCATCGCAGCTTTTCCTACTCCGCACAGATCATGGAGCAGTGCAACTTTTTTTACTGGTTTCACTCTTCTCTACCCTTTCATCAAATGTAATTTTCGAAAAATCTTGACAAGCATATCTCCTTTTGGCATCGCATACAATTCTTCTTCCGTAAGTCCTCCGATCAGAATGAGTGCCACTGCGTAAATCCCGACTGCCGCCACAAGCGCAAACAGGATTGGGAAAACTCTTCCACCGATCAAAACATCAAACAATTTGAATACCAGATAAGATACCACTCCCATCAAAAATGCTGCCATTGTAGGAAGCAGAAATGTTCGCTTCACTTCTTGATGGTATCCGACTGTCGTCTGGATCGAATGTGCATTCAAAATACACATGCAGAGTGAAAAAACAATATTTCCGACAACAATCGAATAGATATTCCATTTCAACATCACAAGCATCACAAAGACTGCCACTAGATGGATTCCAAGAGAAATCAGAGCGTTTCGAATCGGCACTGTCATCTTATCAAGGCCCTGCAAGATGGAATTCTGTACCGTGGACAGACAGTAAAGCACAACGGTAATTGATCCGAGGCTTAACATCGCCGCAGGAGTTTTTCTCTGATCTCCATAGAGCAGATTCATAAGCGGCGATGACAACATCAGAAATCCGACAAAGCTTGGAATTGCGATCAACATCGTGAAGCGGATGGAATGATGGATCTTCCCATAAATCTGTTTTCGATCGCCGACTGCGATCGCGCCAGCGAGACTTGGGATTGCAGACACACCGAGTGCACTTGCCATAGCAAGCGGAACATTGATCAGCGTATTATATTTTCCGGTATAAATTCCGAGAAGTGCCATGTAATCTTTCACAGCATGTCCCTGCGCCGCCATAATCTTACTAAACATTACCTGATCTAAAATCTGGTTGATGTTATAAACCGATGTACTGATAATAACCGGAGCAATCGTAAATAATAGTACCTTATAGATATTTCCATAGCTTTCCACGGAGGTACCGTGATCTCTTTTTAACTGCCGTTTCATCACTCCCTTGTAAGCATACAACACAAACAGAACAAACAGGAGGCTTACAAATGCCCCGGCGACTGCACCGAGCGTTCCTCCTGCCGCACCATAGGAAGGTTCTAACAGTGGACTGTTCTTGCTTTTTGCTGCTTCTGCCCCTACCTTCAGCAGATAGCTTGCTCCTAAAATACTCACGATCGCATTGACAATCTGCTCGATCACCTGAGAAATCGCTGTCGGAATCATAGAACCGAGTCCCTGAAAATATCCTCGTACGACTCCCATAACTGCCACGATAAAAAGTCCTGGCGCCAATACTCTAAGTGCATAGGCACTTGGCGCTGATGCCATTACCTTATCTGCAAAGAAATCTGCTCCAAAAAAAACGACCAGTGCAGCAAGGAGCCCTACACCGATTGCAAATAGAATAGATCCTTTAAAAATCGCCATCGCATTTTTATATTCCTTTTTTGCCACACGTGCAGACACAAGCTTTGAGACTGCAAGCGGCAGACTGAAGGAGGAAAGGATCAGCGCAATTGCATAGACCTCAAACGCATAGCCATAAAACCCCATTCCTTCATCCCCAAGAATATTTGTCAGAGGAATCTTGTAGGCTGCTCCAATGATCTTTGCAATGACGGCTGCTGCTGCAAGGATCGCACCCTGCAGTAGAAAACCGCTGTTTTTATTAATTTGTTTCGTCATATTATCCCTCTTTTGTTATCTTAATATATTGAGCCGCTCAAGGATCTCCCTCTGCTTTTGCTCCATCACAGCACGTTCATCCTCTTCCATGTGGTCATAACCAAACAGATGCAGCATACTGTGTGCCACAAGAAAGGCAAATTCCCTCTCTTCCGTATGTCCATACTCTTCAGCCTGTGCAGTTACCTTCTCCTTGGAAATCACAATGTCCCCAAGCATCAGTTCTCCTGATTCTGGATGAAAATAAGAGTCATCTTCCTCAAGGAACTCAAAATCTCCTGGAGTTCCATAGTCAACCATCGGGAAGGATAACACATCCGTCACACGGTCGATTTCCCGAAATTGCCGATTCATTTCACGAATTTCTTCATTCATTGTCAGAAGCAAGTTCACTTCTGTTTCATAGGGACACTGCTCGTAGTCCACTGCCTCGGCGATAACTTTTTCAGCCAGCTTTCTGCAGTCAAACGGGAGCTGATACGCTCCCTCTTCCTCAAAATAAACGGTCATTTATTTCTTTCTCCTTCGTTCTTTTCCTATATTTTTCGCGCTGCTTTTCTTCTCATATTCTTCGTATGCCTTGACGATTTTTTGAACAAGCGGGTGTCTGACAACATCTTTGCTCGTCAATCTGCAGATACTGATATCCTCCAGATTTTTTACAACATTGACTGCCACGTCAAGCCCGGAGGTTGTTCCCGCCGGGAGATCCTTCTGTGTAGAATCTCCGGTGATCACTACTTTTGATCCAAACCCAATCCTTGTCAGAAACATCTTCATCTGCGCTGGCGTTGTATTCTGCGCCTCATCAAGAATAATAAATGCATTATCTAATGTACGTCCTCGCATGTAGGCGAGCGGAGCCACTTCAATCAACCCTTTTTCCGAATTTTTCAAAAAGCTCTCCGCCCCCATGATCTGATACAGTGCATCGTAGAGCGGTCTTAAATAGGGATCGATCTTGCTCTGCAGATCTCCCGGCAAAAATCCAAGTTTTTCTCCTGCCTCTATGGCAGGTCTCGTCAAGATGATCCTGCCCACCTCATTGTTCTTAAATGCAGTGATCGCCATTGCCATCGCAAGGTATGTCTTTCCAGTTCCTGCAGGTCCAAGTCCGAATACGATCATCTGATCACGAATTGCATCTACATATTTTTTCTGTCCGAGTGTCTTTGGTTTGATTGGTTTTCCCTGAAGTGTATGACAGATGATATCCTTATCAATCTCCACAATCCCCGCTTCCTGATCTTCCAATACGAGCGACAGCGCATAATCTACATTCTGCTCTGTGATTGTATTCCCTCTCTCTGAGAGAGCTGTCAGCTGCGTCAATGTCCTCTTTGCCTGACTTACACGCGCTGCATCTCCAAGAATCTTTACCTTTCCATCTCTTGCGATCAATGTCACATGAAGTGTCCGCTCGATCTTCTTTGCAAATGCATCAAACTGTCCGAAGACATTCTGCTCATGTTCCACTGGTATTTCTATGATTTCTTCCAGAATACTCATTTACTGTTCCCCTTCTGTTTTTTGTTCTACTTCTATAATTTCGGTTTCTCTCTGTTCCCCCGCCGGTTCGATCAGGGTCAATGTTCCCTTTGCGGTGGCGAGATTTTGACCTATGTGTATTTTAACATTATTTTCAAGAATTTGAACCCCCTTTTTCTCTAATTCCCCACAGAATCTGTGAAAATTTTCACTGAGCATCGTCTGGACCTCTTCTTTTCCATATAGTTTCTTCTGCAGACGATACTCTCGTTCCCACTCCATTCCATGAGAAACCGGAAGTACAAAATGTTCTCCTAATGTCCACCGATACTCCTCTGTCAGCCGCTCTGCGTGTTGATACTGATTTTTTGTCATCCCAACAGAAACCTTTATATCGTTCCATTTGAGATAGTATTTCCGACGTTCCTTCTCTGTATAGATCTTTTTCTCGTAAGCGCGCTCCATCTTCTCTTCATATGGACAGACCGTCTGTACAAAAATATCTGCATCCGCAGTCTGATATTGATAACCGATTACCTCTTTACTGTCATTTAATACTTCCACTCTCCCCGAAACAAGGAGATCTCCCTTTTTCACCTCATCCCCGGCATGGACAAGCGGTACCCCTTTGCGCGTGATAATCTCAGTTACAACCCCGTCTTTGTCCGCAACAATATCAGAAGGCTTCTCCATCTCTGTGGCAGGCATTGTAATCGTATCACTGTTTTCCTTCACCTGAATCATCAGTCTTGTTCCTTTCACGTACGCAGATACCCAGATAATGTCGTCAAACTGCTGCCGGATATCCTTTACGATCTGCTCACAGTCCACATCTTTTCGAAGCATCCCGTGTACCGTATTTTTTTCTTCCAGAAAAGCAAGAATCGTCTCATCTGTTCTCGTCTGATTGCCATCTATATGGATATTCCAGATAAAAAGAGAAAGAAGATAAACAATCATCACACACCCGGCCGCCCCGCAGAAAAACATTTTTCGTTTTCGATATTTATGGAAAAAGAACGGCAGTCCAAACCGTTCCTCAATGGTAACTTTTGTCTTTGTCTTTTTTAAAACTGGCTTTAACTTCCGAAATCCACGAATGCTGATATACATTTCATAATCTCTCCCGTGCGGGGACAGCCCCCACAGAAGAATCCCCCGGTTTCGGCATAAGTTTAGAAACCGTTCAGGGGAAGTGCTGGTTACACAAATCCGAAGGTAACCTTTCAAATAACGCATGAGTAAAACAAACATAGGATCCTCCTGGAACTATTTTCCGATTGCTTCAGAAACCAATGTGAAACATCCCGATCACACGTATTCCATAGCCGTAATTCTCCCGGTGATCTTCATCTCATCGTTCATATAATATTCAATTTGCAGATGTTTCCCGGTAAAGCGGATCTGCCCACACTTTGTCTGCACGCGCACAAGCGAATCGGTATATTCTAAAATCCCTCTGTAATTTTCCACGCATGCTTCGGATCTCCCAGTTACATGCACAACCGGAAGTCCCAGTGCCAGATCTTTCGGAAGATTTGCTGCTTCCGCCATTTTATGTTTAAATGTCCCTTTTTCATACTCTCGACTCATAGGAAATGCCATACACATACTTTTTATCTTAAGTATATGTATGGCACAGCAAATTATTCGTTATTCATAGATTGGATAACGGCTGCAGATCTCATTGACAGCCGCACGGATCTCATCCGCCTTCGTATCAAACTCTGTCACTGCCAGTTTGATCAGATGGCTAATGGTCTTCATATCCTCTTCCTTAAGTCCCCTTGTGGTAACTGCAGGTGTACCAATTCGGATACCGCTTGTCACAAATGGACTGGCCGGATCATTTGGAACTGCATTTTTATTGACAGTAATATATACATTGTCCAGTCGATTCTGAAGTTCTTTTCCTGTAATGTTCATATTTTGCAGATCTACAAGCATCAGATGATTGTCTGTACCGTTGCTCACAAGATGGAATCCCTCTTCCATCAATGCAGTGGACAATGCTTTTGCATTTTTTACCACCTGTTCCTGATATGTCCGAAACTCCGGCTTTAATGCCTCCCCGAAGCAGACAGCCTTCGCTGCGATCACATGCATCAGAGGACCTCCCTGTGTTCCCGGGAAAATTGCTTTATCAATCTGTTTTGCATACTCCTTTTTACAGAGGATCGTACCGCCACGCGGTCCTCGCAATGTTTTATGCGTCGTCGTTGATACCACATCCGCGTAGAGTACCGGATTCTGATGAAGTCCTGCCGCAACAAGCCCTGCGATATGTGCCATATCCACAAAAAGATAAGCTCCGACTTCCTTTGCAATCTCTGCAAACAGATCAAACCGGATTTCCCTCGGATATGCTGAAGCGCCTGCGACGATCATCTTCGGTTGATGTTCCAGGGCAAGGCGCCTGATTTCTTCGTAATCCAGCACTCCATCGGCATTGACATTATACGGAATAAAATGATATAGACGTCCCGAAATGTTGACCGGAGATCCATGGGTCAGGTGCCCACCGTGTGCAAGGTTCATTCCCATTACCGTATCTCCCGGCTCCAAAAACGCCTGATATACAGCAAGATTTGCGCTTGCACCGGAATGCGGCTGCACACATGCATGTTCTGCACCAAACAGCTTCTTTGCCCGCTCAATTGCCAGATCTTCCAATACGTCAACTTCCTCGCAGCCGCCATAATATCGTTTCTCCGGATACCCTTCTGCATACTTGTTTGTCGGAACCGTTCCCATTGCCAGCATCACTGCCGGGGATACAATATTTTCAGACGCGATCAGTTCCAGATTCCGCTGCTGCCTGTGATACTCTGCATACAAAGCTTTTCCCACTGCTTCATCACAAGATGAAATGTAATCCATGATTTCACGAACCATATGTTTTCCTCCTTTTCTACACGTACTTCCCATCTAAAGGGAATATTGTAGATTTTTGTCAGAAAAATAACAGTTTTTTTGATTATTTTTCTGCAATGATCATCTGCCTTCATTGTATAAAATCATGTCTGAAAAATCAATATCCAATACAGGTTTTCTTATTCGAGATCCATCCGCCCGCTTTTTGCGATCACTCGGTCAATAAATCTGGATGCCTCACTTCTTGTCATAGCTTCCAGATCCTCCGGAACCGCAATCCGATGCCAGCCGCACAACTTTTCCAAATACCGTTTTTGCTTCTCTGTCGCCGGCTGTTCTTTTCTCGGTTGATAGAAAAGTGGTTCCGGCACAAATAAATTTGGTTCCTTTTCCTCAAAATAATGCCCCAGGCAGTGATATAGTTTTGCTGTTGCAAGGGCGTCGTGATATGCCCGGTGTGCCGCGTCATTTTTGATCTGATAGTGTGCACACAATGCCTCGAGACTCCTTGATTCCAGATCCTTATGCACTTTTCTGGCAATCTTTAACGTATCTATCCCTCTTCGCTCAAAAGAATGCTGATACTTACAGGCATATCGTTTCATAAACTTATAATCAAACAGAATATTGTGTCCGAGCAGCACTTCTTCCCCACAAAAGCCCATAAAATCATCAATGACTGCTTTTGTATTTCTCGCATGTGCCACCATTTCATTTGTGATCCCGGTAATTTGTGTGATCATCGGAGAAATCTCTTCTGCCGGCTTCAAAAACTCCATGAAACGATCCGTCACTTTTCCATCTGTCACTTTCACAGCGCCAATCTCGATAATACTGTCTCTCTCTTCGCTGAGTCCGGTCGTCTCAAGGTCAAACGCTACATAGGTTTTAATCAATCGCTTCACCTCTTTCTAGGAGCATATCATACCAGATAGCTCCCCCGTGGACAGATTGTGACTTTCCAAGATTTCGGTATCCAAACCGTTCGTAATACGGAATCAGCCGTTCCTTGCAAGTAAGGATCATTCCTTTCTTTCCCCGCTTCCATGCATCTGCAATCAGATGTTCCATAAGATCTGCTGCAATTCCTCTTCGCTGGTACTGTGGGAGTACATCCAGTCCAAACACAGACTGATACGCCCCTTCTGGACTGTGATATGTCACATCTGCAAACATTTCATCACAGATGGTAGTCCGGTCTGTCACACAACCATTGATGAAACCAATCACCTCCCCATGCGGCATCTCTGCCACAAAGAAACAGTCTCCAAATGTCTCCAGGCGCTTCTGGATCGCCTCTTTGGAAGCTGCCTCACTCACCGGAAAACAGCATGCCTCCACGTCGGCAAGTGCATCAAGATCTGACTGCTTTGCCTTTCTAATCTGATATTCCATTTCCTTCGTATCTCCTTCCTATCATCGTTCCGTAAAGTTCTCTGTCAAAAAAAAACTGCTATCGGAAAACCTTCTTTGCTCTCGCAAGCCTTTCTGCAAACTGCTCATAAAATGTACGCTCTTTCTCATACGGTGTCAGAAAAAATTCCTGCAAAAGGTAGAGATTGCTCTCACGGCTTGTCTTTTCATCTCCCAGTTTTAAAAGTCTGTCCTGCATTTCCAATATAAAATCATGCCATGCGTTGATAAACTGTTCATTCTTTTTCAATTCCGGGGTATCGAGCCACTTCTTTACTTTCACTTTCATCTTTGGTTCCTTCGGACATTCGTGTATTTGCAGAAAATACTGAAAACGATGGTTCTCATAATATCTTCCAAGCGGGAACAGACGACAAATACCCGGACGATGCGGATGAATGGAACATCTCCCCTCTGCATTGAGAAAAGCGCATGCTTCCTCCGCTCCGGTCATTTTTAAGTTTGGCAATATTACACCATCTACTACATTGAGCTCTACATACTTTTGCAGTAATTGCTCAAAAGTCATATCTAACTGCGTTGTCAGCCGAAAAATATCAAGCGGATCCAGCACAATCGATGTTCCCATCCCCCGGCAGCAGGCAGAACAGCCCTGGCAATCCCCGCATCCTGCTTTCACCAAGTCATTTTCTGTATAAAGCCTGCCGTCCGATATTTCTTTCAGATCTATTTCTCTTCTCATGTTTCTCTCCCGTTCTTCTTACAGATTGTTCGCTATAGGAAGCCCACTTCCCGACATCTGTCTTATTTTTCTTCCAAGTAATACAGATAAAGTTCATGCAACGCCCTTGTCGCACAGATATAGTCCGCCTGCCGTTCAAAAGCACTTTCTGTCTGTTCACGCAATACAAATACTTGATCGAACTCCAATCCCTTTGCAAGATAGAAAGTTGTGACCGTCACTCCCTTTTCAAAATGGCTGCTGTCCCGATCAATATAATGAATATCTTCCCGCTGCTCTTTCAGATATTCGTAGACCATCCTCGCCTCCGCTTCCGTCCGCAGAAGGATCGCCGCCGTCTCGAAAGCATCCTCTGTGTGCTCCAATCTGTCCGCTGCTGTTTCAGAAAAAGCTTCTTTGATCTGCACTCCATCCTTTCTTAAGTGCAGATGTCCCTCGATGTCCCGGAGCGCTCCAACGATACCCGAAACCGTTTTTTCCTCCACCGCCTTCCCGTGGCGCTCAAGAAATTCCAATCCGGTCACATTTGTAATCTGTTCTGCATAACGTGCAATTTCAATCGTATTTCGGTAGCTCTTATTCATAATGATCGTACGGATTTCTTTTCCAAAAATCTTCGGAAGAAATGTAAGAACATCCTGGATCTTGCCGTCCATCGTCTGAGCCCGGTCTCCCAAAATCGTCATCCTGCAGGAGAACAACGTCTCTAAAATAGCATACTGGAGATAAGAGTAATCCTGCATTTCATCGATGACCAGATGCTTGATCTGCTTATGCTTTGCCTTGCCACTTAACCGGTATTTCAAATACAGCATCGGAAATACATCTTCATAGGAGAGCATACGGCTCTCATAAGGTACATCCGGCAACTGCTCCCATCCGTTTTCTTCTAAAAACCAGTTATAGATCCGGTACACATCCCTCGTCACATACATCTGGTCAAATTTCTCTCGCACGGCTGCCAGCTCTTCTTCACTTAAATCTCGGTCATACAGTGTTTCAAACTCATCTACCACATAATCCATAACTGCATACATCCGCTCCAAAAGCGGAATTTCCTGAAATTTAAAGTAGAATAGCTCGATCAGTTCTTCCTCTGTTTTTTTCATCTGGCGCCACTCGAACTCTTTTAGTTCTACAAGATCTTCCTCCAGTCCTACAAGGAATCCTTCCACTGCTCCGATATATGCCTGAGACTGCTTCAGCTCATAGCGCGCCTGTGCCTCTTTGCTCATCCCTTCCATCTGCCGTTCTATCTGATGATAGCGATCCTCACAATCTGGAACGATTCCTTTTAATTCCTGATAAGCAAACAGATCAAAACTCATCTCACGGATATTTTCTTCCCCAAGTTCCGGCAAAATATGAGAAATATAGTCTGAAAACACACCGCTTGGCGACAGTACAAGAATATTGGATGATTTTAAGTGTTCTCTGTCATGATACAGCAGATAGGCAATCCGATGCAATGCCACCGAAGTTTTTCCGCTTCCTGCTGCTCCCTGAATAACTAAAATCTTATCTTTTGTATTGCGGATAATATCATTTTGCTCCTTCTGGATCGTACGGACAATGTTTTTCAACTGTACGTCCCCATTCTGCCCAAGTTCCTTCTTTAAAATGTCATCATCGATTTTTACATCGCTCTCAAATCCATAGATCATCTTTCCAGCCTGGATCTTGTACTGCCATTTTGCCTCAATAGTTCCTTCCATCGTTCCGCCTGGCGCTTCATAAGAAGCAGGACCTTTATCATAGTCATAGAATAGTCCGCTCACCGGGGCTCTCCAGTCATAGATCAGCGGAATTGCTCCTGTGCGCTCCGCAAAATTTCCAATGCCGATATAAAAAATCTCCGCTTCTTCATCCCCGTCATAAAGAAAATCCACTCTGCCAAAAAATGGGGCATCTGCCATCTTCTGGAAGCGCTGATATAAAAGCTGTGATTCGTTGTTTGCATTGATCTGATGCAGCAATGCCTGCTGATTGTCAAAATCTTCATACCCATACTGGTCCATCTCTGTGTAATTCTCCCAGTAATATGCATGCATGTTTTCAATTTCCTGCTGTCCCGCAAGAAGTGTCTCTGCAAGCTTTGTAAGTCTGTCACGCAGCTTGTCTGACACTTCCGCCAAAAATAATTTTCCGTCTTTCTTTACATCTGCCTTCATCTATTTTATGAAATCCCCTTCTTCCTCCATCTGCAAAATATCAAGTGTATGCGCGCTCGCACCAAGCAATTCCGGGCGCTCACACGTCTTTAGATGATATTCAATAAACGTCTGGTAAGTCTCATCGTCCATCGCATTTAAAATCTGCCGCATATAATTTGCCGGACCATCTGCCGCAATAATCTCAATCCGTTTCATGCCTGCCCCTGCATTGATTGCAGCAATGTCCTCCAGACGTACATAATCATATAGATCCTCCGGCTCTGCCTGTACATGAAACTCTTCGCTGACCTTCCCGGAGGCAATGCTTTCCCGGATATGTCCTTCTTTAAACCCATAGGTCAGAATGCTGTATTCATTCATACAATAAGAGACAAGTACCACCCCGTCCGGTTTCACTACGCGTTTTGCCTCCGCAAGCGCTTTGATCTTATCCTCCATCGTATACAGATGATACATTGGCCCAAATACAAGAACCATATCAAAAGAATTGGAAGCAAACCGTGACAGATTCAATGCAGTCCCCTGATAAGCCTTTACACTGCTTCCCTTTGATTTTAAAATTCCAAGATTGTATTTGACAAGCTCTACTGCCGTCACATCATACCCTTCCTCTGCAAGCTGCACCGAATACCTTCCGGTCCCGGCACCCACATCCAGAATCCTTGCTCCTTCTTTTCCTTCCAGATATTTATGGATATATTTCATCGAGGTAATATATTCTACCTTTCCGTGTCTTCTCGTCAGGCGTTTTTCTTCACAAAATTTATTATAATACTTTTCTAATTCCGTTGACATTTCATTTTCCCTTCTGTTTCCAGACAGCCCTGTCTGAACTGTCTTTCTTTATTATGTCCTGTGAACAGTATCTCTATTGTAACAACGTAAAAAGCAAATTTCAACATTCCATTTATTTTATATTATTTTTTTTCATATCCAATATTTAAGAGAAAAATATACAATACTGTCCGTTTCACAAGAGAACTTCTTAGAAACTGCGGAATGCCTCGATAGAATCCCAGCACGCAAAAAGAAAAGGAACTCCACTTTATTTTATAAAGTTTTGTCCCTTTTCTTTGCCCTAACAGAACCTGCTTGCTTTATTCAATTGCATCTGTCTCAATAATAAATTTCACATTTCCATCCATATTATCTGCTTTTCCACTATAAGTGTCATAAGCGCAGTCTTCGGATGTCAGTGCATCCACTTTATCGAGGATCTTCTCCAATGCATCTTCCACTGTTTTCTGCAGTTTCTTAATTCCTTCTTCATTGAATTTTTCTGCACCATCTTTTAACTGAGAAGCTCCATCAGAAAGTTGTGCAATTCCGTTCTTGACTTCTCCGCTTGCAGAAGCAAGTGTGTTACCACCATCAGAAAGCTGGCCAGCTCCTTGTACAAGTGTGCTTACTCCATCTCTCAGTGCCTGACTATTTCCTGCGAGAAGTGCACCTCCGGAAGAAAGCTGTGTTCCAAGCTGATGCAAACCACCGCTCAACTCTGTTGTGCCACCTGCCAATGTCTGTACTCCTTCTACGAGTACCGGTGTATTTTGCTGAAGTTTCGCTGCACCTTGAAGCAGTGCATCATTGGCTGCGCCAAGTTGTGCAAATCCTGCATTGAGCTGATCGATACCCTGAGAAGCTTCAGGCACAGTCACTGCCATTCCATCATTTAATTTCTTCATATTCGCAGCATACCCTCCGATTGCTGCGTTGAGTCCCTGCATTCCTGTATTCAGTTCAGACACACTGGCTTTTAACTGATCTGCCATTCCTGACGGAATCTGTTTTTTCAAATTTGTGATCTCTTCCATCTTTTTCTGCATTTCTGCCAACTGTGGAGTCAGTCCGTTTACCGTTCCCTCTATTTCACCGAAAGAATTCTGCATACTTTCTAACAACGCTTTGATCTGTGTCGTGTCAACAGATCCAACTTTTACCGGCACATCCTGCACTGTAACCGGAGCAATTTCGGAAACTCCTGCATCTACAGAAATTCCAGAAACTGCCGCAAGTGCACTCTGCAGAGAAGCAGCCAGTTCTGTATTTCCATTTGCTTCAGCTTCTGCGATCTGAGCGCTAATCTGAGCTTTTGCCGCTTCCACCTGCTCATTGGCTGCCACCGCTGCCTGATTTGCCGCCTGGATCTGGCCATTTCGCTCTGCAATCTGTGCATTTACTTCACTGACAGCAGCTTCTTTTGCCTGTGAAACGGCAGCCTCACTATCTGCGCTGATCGTCTCTAATTGAGCGGTAACAGCACTTAAAATCTTCATCAATTCCTGTCCGTTTTTCATCATTTCCTGCACTGGAACTGCAATCTGATTCTGCATCACCTCAGAAAGTCCTTCTGTCTGTGTGATCAATTCTTTTCCTGTGGCTGTCATCGTATCTACATTGGAAAGCAGGTTATTCATACCGCTTACTGCATCATTTAATTTTTTTGTTCCTTCTGCAAGTTTTTGAGAAGCCACCTGGATATCCTTGTCTCCGGTTCCATCAATCGCCGCATAAAGCTGTCCGACTGCATCTTTTGTCTGTGACAGACCATCTTTTAATGCAGTCAGCTGATTTGCTCCTGCTGCAAGTTGCTTCTCACCACCAATGTAGGAAGTGATTCCGGCAGAGAGCTGAGAAGCGCCCGTTGTATAATCTTCTACCCCTTTTACAACCTTATTCACGCCATCTACATATTCTGTAACTTTTACATTCAGCTCTCCATTTTCTCCGAGGTATTGCTGGATTCCCGCATTTAACTGATCTGCTCCCGCTGTGTAACTGTCTACACCACTCTTTAATTCTCCAGCGCCGCTTTGAAGTGTATGGATTCCATCTTTCAGTGTCTGCACACCTTGGTCAAACTCCGCATAGCTGGATCCAAGTGTCTGTGTACCTTCCGATAACTGGGCAGAACCGTCTACCAGCTGAAGTGCCGCATCTTCCAAGTCATTTAAAGAATTTTTCAGCGTATCGAAATCTGTCACGTTTTTCCAGTCAACATCGTCAAGAAGATCTGACAATGCAATTGTAAACGTCGATCCCATTGTAAAGTTTGTTACATCAGCCGTGATTTCTACACTTTCCGGCAATTGGATATCCTCAGATACTTCCTTAAAATCTTCATTGTTTAAACCAAGGCTCTCTTTTAATCCAGGCATTGCAATTCCCATAACCATGCTTTTTTGTCCATCAGAGATTACTTTTCCGTTATCGATCATAACATTGGAAAACGTCTCATCCGGCAGAATCAGCCCTGTCACCATCACAAACGGACTGTACACTTCCTGCTTCTTTCCATCAATGTTCACGGTCTTTTTTGCATTATTTGTATAGTCAATTTTTATCTTTAAATGCCCGCTCTGTCCCTTCAACTCTTCCGGTGTTATTTCTTTGCCGTCAAGATAGTAAGTCATTTTCATGGATACCGGCAACTGTTTATCTGTAGTTCCCTGATAATAAATATCTACTCCGTTTGTCTGCCATGTAATTGCATCTCCATTTTCTTCAAATGTCTCATCTCCCTTGACGTTTTTGACATTTTCCAGTTCGGTCTCATCTTTTAAGTTTTTTTCTGCTCCGGCATTTTTTAACCAGTTGGAAACTGTGATTTCCTGTTCTGTTCCCTGTGCATCTGCATTCACATACACGGTCTCATCTTTTGAGACTTTCTTATCTGCTGGCTCCGCTGCAAAAACTGGAGTTGTTCCCATCAATCCTGCCATGCCGACCGCAAGTCCTGCTGTCATTTTCTTTTTCAGATCCATTTTCCGGTTTGTATTACTTCTTACTTTATTTCTATTCATATCTAATTACTCCTTTCGGCAGTTTTTTTGCCAAGAAATCCTGCGGATGTTTTACAAATTACTTTATCAAAGATCATAAACATCGCCGGCAAGATCAAAATAACTACGAACATGCTGATCAATGCACCTCTCGCAAGCAGTGTACAGATGGAGCCGATCATATCTACCTTTGAATAAAGCGCCACACCGAAGGTTGCGGCAAAGAAACTGAATCCACTGCTAATAATAGAAAGCATGCTTGCTCTGTGTGCGATTGAAATCGCTGTCTTCTTATCTTTTCCTTTTCCACGTTCTTTCTGATAACGGCTCGTCATCAAGATCGCATAGTCCACAGTTGCTCCAAGCTGAATAGTACCGATGACAATACTTGCCACAAACGGAAGGCTCGTTCCCTGATAATATGGAATTGCCATATTGACAAAGATTGCGAACTCAATAACCGCCACAAGGATGACCGGAAGGGAGATCGACTTAAACACGATCATAATAATGATAAAGATTGCAAGGATTGAAATGGCATTGACTGTTTTCAGATCGACATCGGTCGTATCCTGAAGGTCCTTCATCAGAGGAGCCTCTCCGATGACCATTGCATGTTTGGAATAAGATTTTACAATCTTGTCAATTTCTGAAATCTGTTTGTTGACCTCATCTGTTGCAGATTCATATTCCGAACAAATAAATGCCAATTCATAATTGTCACTCTGAAGCATCTTCTTCATATCATCCGGGATCATAGATTCCGGAATGGTCGGTCCGAACAATGTGTTCATTCCAAGGCTCCATTTGACTCCGTCGACTTCGTCAATCTCTTCCAGCATCTTTCTTTTATCCTTTGCATCCATATCCTTCTGCATCAGGATCATGTGCATATTGCTCATCTTGAAATCGTCTACCAGTTTCTTGTTCGCCACGTTTGCCGGAAGTGTATCCGGGAGTGACTGTGCAATATTGTAGTAAATTTTCGTATGATTATTTCCGTAAATTGCCGGGAACAGCAACACTGCAAACAGAATGAGCCACAGACGGTAGTGTTTTGTAATAAACGCAGATGGCTTATCAATACTTTTAATCAATGGTCTATGTTTTGTCTTTTCAATCGCTCTATCGAAGATCAATATCAAAGATGGTAATAACGTTACACAGCATAAAACACCGATCACTACACCTTTTGCCATAACAATACCTAAGTCTTTGCCAAGTGCAAATGTCATAAAGCAAAGTGCCATAAATCCTGCAACTGTTGTGACGGAACTTCCCACAACGGACTTAAATGTATTTGCGATCGCATGCCCCATCGCACGTTCTTTTTCTCCTGGAAATCTTAATTTATTTTCCTCATAGCTGTTCAGCAGGAAAATCGAATAATCCATCGTCACTCCAAGCTGTAGTACTGCTGTTAATGCTTCTGTAATATAAGAAATCTCTCCGAGAAAAATATTACTTCCCAAGTTATATAAAACTGCTGCACCAATACTGATCAAGAAAAATATTGGTACGAGAAATGATGTTCCCGTCAATTCCAACACAAAGAAGGAAAGCAGCGTTGCAATCACAACATAGATCGGAAGTTCTTGTAATGAGATATTTTTAATATCTGTGACAATCCCTGTCATACCACTGATAAAGCATTGCTTATCTGCAATTTTTCTCATGTTTGTAACAGCTTCCATAGCTTCATCTGAAGAAGTTGTATTATCAAACAATGCAAGCATCATTGTCGCATCTCCGTTAAAAAATGCTTTCCGTAAATCTTTCGGAATCATTTCTACCGGAAGGCTGATATCTGCCACATCGTCATACCACATCACATCTTTCACATGATCAACTTCGCTGAATTTTTCTTCCAGTTTTTGTACATCTTTTAATTCCATCCCTTCGACGACAACCATGGAAAATGCACCCATACCGTATTCGTCTACAAGGATGTCCTGCCCTTTTACTGTTTCCAGATCACCCGGAAGGTAACTGAGCAGGTCATAATTAATCTTTGTCTCTGCTTTCCCGATTGCCGCAGGAATAAGCAGTAAGATACTTACTAATAAAATAAATATCCTGTGTTTGGCGATCCACTTACCAACTTTGACCACTCTAATCATCTCCTGACTTTTTCTTTTTTCTTTACAGCTTTATTATATTCAAAAATGACTAATAGTCAATACTAAAAATGAAATTTGGTCATTTTTATAGCTTGACTTTCTTTTTGGAATCGTAAATAATACATATGAGCAAAAAATTGGAGGGATTCGAGTGGGAAAATTAGAAACAAATAAAAAGGTGAAAAAAAATGCACTCCTTCAGAATGCATTTGAATTATTTACAGACAAAGGCTTCGCAAAGACAACGATCTCTGACATCGTCAGTCGGGCAGGTCTTGCGAAAGGTACTTTCTATTTATATTTTAAAGACAAATATGACTTGCGTGATAAACTGATTGTCTATAAGGCAGGACAACTTTTCTGCGATGCTTACAAAGCTCTTGTCAGTCAACCGATAAATGGATTCGAGCAGGAACTCCTCTTTGTGGCAGACTATATCATCGAGCGTCTGAAGAAGGATCATTCGCTTCTTCAGTTTCTCGCAAAAAATCTATCCTGGGGAATTTTTCGCACTGCTTTTTCAAGCAATGTCCCAAAAGAGTCTGAAGAATTTTACGATTACTATCTGAGAATGCTGAAGAAAAATCATATTGGTTGCAAAGATCCTGAGTTGATGCTGTTTACCATCATTGAACTGATCAATGCAACCTGCTACAACTGTATCCTATTTGAGGAACCGGTGACCATCGATGAATATCTGCCATATCTGCACCTGTCGATCATCCAGATTTTCCGTGCATTTACAAGCGAAGAACCTATTACCGCTTCCAAGAACTTACAACAATAACAAAACAAAAAACAGATGTCCCAAAAGCTTTATCTCTGCTTTTCAGACATCTGTTTTTCTATCCGCTTCTTATAAAGAATCGATTTCCACGGTTCTTCCATCGCTCCAGATTCTCTCTAAATCATAGAACAGACGGTTTTCTCTGTCAAATACATGCACGATCAAGTCGCCGAAATCTAACAGTACCCAATTTCCGAGTCCCTGTCCTTCTCTTTGTTTTACTTCGTATCCACCTTTGTGCAGATATTCTTCCACGTTGTCGACCAGCGCTTTTACTTGATTTTCACTGGAACCATTTGCAATGATGAAATAATCTGCAAGTACAGATACTTGTGAGATATCGATGATACGGATATCTTCTCCCTTTTTATCGCTCAGCGCCTCGTAAGCAAGACGCACCATTTCTTTTGAGTGATCCATTTTTATGCCTCCTCTGTCCGTTTTTCAAATAAGTCTTTGTAATATAGATAAGTCTTCTCTGTGATCGGATCGATCACCTTATCCCGTGTCCGCAAATAGGCGAGAGAATTTTCCAAGATTGTAAACAATGCCTGATCAATATTTTGAAAAGACATCCTTCGGATCTCGTCCAGTTTTGGAATCTCTTTCCTTCCCGGTTCTATAAAATCTGCAATATAAATAATTTTCTCAAGAAGTGTCATTCCCGGCCGCCCGGTCGTATGAGATGTGATTGCCTGCGCAATCGTCTCATCACCGACCTGATATTTGTGTACTGCCATATAAGCGCCAAGCTTTGCATGCAGCAATTCTGGATTTTTCTTTTCAGACTCTGTGACCTCGATCTGGTATTTTTCGCACAGCTTTATTTTCTTACTGTTTGGAATCCCTTTGGCACAGTCATGAAGCACCCCTGCGGTCATCGCCTTCTCAATATCTTCCCCGTAGCACATCGCCAGTGAAGCGGCTGTGTACATCACTCCAAGCGTATGCTCATATCTGTCACTGTCGAGATGTAGTTTTACTTCTTTTTTAATTGCATGAATGTTTGCATTTTCTTTCACTTTCCCTTTTCCTCCGTAAGATACAGTCTGTGCTCATGAATATACTCTTTGACTCCAGGCGGAACAAGACTGCTGATATCCATTCCATACTGGACCATCTGACGGATATCACTTGAGGAAACATCCATCATCGGTGTGAGAAGCAGTTCTATCCCTGCCTGATACTTTTTCTTCAGATAATCAATCTGCTCCTGTACCTGTGACTGATCTTTCTCATCACGGCATGCCGCCAGAATCGTACAGTCAGACAGAAGGCTTTGCGGACATTTCCATGACTCAATGGAAAAAAGCGAATCCGCACCTATGATAAAATAAAATTCGTGTTCCGGGTAAAGTTCATTTAAGTTCCGTATCGTATCATAAGAATACGATACGGTTCCCTTCTCTGCCTCGTACAGATTCAATTCAAAACGGTCATGCCCTTCCAGAGCCAGTTTCACCATCTCAATCCGATGCCGGATTGAGATCTCCCCTGATTTGTGTGGTGGATTTCCATTTGGCAGGAACCACACTCTCTGAAGGCGGAACTGTCTGGCTGCGTACTCTCCGAGCATTAGATGACCATTGTGGATCGGATCAAATGTCCCACCCATGATTCCGATTTTCATTGTTCTCATTCTCCTTTACGGCAGAATAATTTTCTTTTTATTGTCTTTTCCTTCTCTGTAAAGTACGATTTTCTTTCCGATCACCTGCACAACCTGTGCCCGTGTTCGTTCTGCGATCAACTGTGCAAGTTCTTTTGGATCATCTGCACAGTTCTTTAAAACACTGATTTTAATCAGTTCTCTTGCCTCCAGCGCCTCGCTGATCGCCTCAGTAAGCGCAGGTGTCATGCTGGATTTACCAATCTGGAAAATTGGATCCATCGTCATAGCAAGACTCTTTAAATATGCTCTCTGTTTTGTTGTCATCTTTTATCCACCTCTGTTTCTCTGTCAAAAACTCTTTTCTATTTGTAATAGTCAAACTGCAGACCATACATCCGCACAGTGTCTCCTTCTTGGATGCCTGCATCTTCAAGCTGCTGAAGAATACCGGTATCTTTTAAGAATTTCTGGAAGAACGCAAATCCCTTTTCGGAATCCAGATTGGTGTAACCAAGCATCTTCTCGATCTTTGGCCCTTCCACAACATATACATCGTCTTCTTTCTCTACCGTATAAGGAAGATCGATCGTAATTAATTCCTCCTCCGGGAAATACTCCTGCTCAAAAATAACCGGAGGTACATCCAATGTCTTCAGCTGTTCACGTACATAGTAGAGGAGTTCCTGCACACCCTCACCGGAAACACCGGAAATCGGAAATACTTTGATTCCTTTTGGTTCAAACTCCGCCCGAATCTTCTCTACCGGATCTTCATCCTCCGCATAAATCAAATCTGTCTTATTTGCCGCGATCACCTGAGGACGCTTTGCGATCTCGCTGTTGTAATTTTCCAGTTCTGTATTGATCTTATAAATATCCTCAATCGGATCTCTTCCTTCCGAAGAAGCTGCATCGACGACATGGATCATCATTTTTGTACGCTCAATGTGACGTAAAAATTCATATCCCAATCCAACTCCCTGTGATGCTCCTTCGATCAGACCCGGAATGTCAGCGATTACAAAGCCATCTCCGCCATCTTTAAAATCTACAACACCTAAATTCGGATTCAGTGTTGTAAAATGATAATTTGCAATCTTCGGATTTGCGTTTGTCACACGAGAGAGGAACGTCGATTTTCCTACATTTGGAAATCCGATCAGCCCAACATCCGCAATCACTTTCAGTTCCAGATTCACCCAGAGTTCCTGTGCAGGCTGTCCTGGCTGTGCATACTTCGGCACCTGCATCGTCGCAGTTGCAAAATGCTGATTGCCAAGTCCTCCTTTTCCTCCCCTGAGAATTACCTGTCTTCTATTTTCTCCGGACATATCTGCAATCACCTTGTCAGACTCTGCCTCTTTGATGATCGTTCCTTCTGGAACTTTCAGGATGATATCCGGCGCATTCTTCCCATGACATCTGCGCTTTCCACCCTGTTCTCCATCTTTTGCGACATACTTTCTTCTATGACGGTAATCTGCAAGTGTGTTGAGTCCGTCATCTACTTCAAAGATCACATCTCCGCCTTTTCCGCCGTCTCCTCCGTCCGGTCCGCCGTTTGGCACATACAATTCTCTCCGGAAACTTGCATGTCCATCCCCGCCTTTTCCGGAACGGATATAAATTTTTGCTCTGTCTGCAAACATATTTTTGTTTCCTTTCTATGTCAATCTCTCTGTTCTATTGTTCCATGAATGCTATTATTATATCAGAATCTTGTAATGATAGATAGTAGAATTTAAAAAAGACTCCAAACCTGATGATTTGAAGCCTATTTTCATACTTATTATTCTGCTACTGGATAGATAGAAACTTGTTTCTTATCTCTTCCTTTTCTTTCGAATCTTACAACTCCGTCAACTAAAGCGAATAAAGTATCATCTCCACCGCGTCCTACGTTAACTCCTGGGTGAATCTTTGTTCCACGTTGTCTGTAAAGGATATTTCCAGCTTTTACAAATTGTCCGTCAGCTCTTTTCGCACCTAATCTCTTAGATTCAGAGTCTCTACCGTTCTTTGTAGAACCAACTCCCTTTTTGTGAGCGAAAAATTGAAGGTTTAATTTCATCATGGTCTTACACCTCCTCAAATGTTATATCAATATATTGCTCGTAGTTTTCGTCATCTGCTATGCTCTCAAGACCGAGAATCATCGCATCCAACAACAGTGCAGCCCTCTCCGAAGGACTATTTGGCAGTTCAAATTCAATTACACCTTCCTCATCATCCGATACCAAACTTGTCTCATCTGATGTGTAACGGTCAATTGCATTCACTGTATTAATGATCAGTACCGAAGCTGCTGCGCAAACAATATCCTGCCCCGCCTCGCTCATTCCGGCATGTCCTTTCGTACGAAAACCAACACATGCATGCTTTTCATTTTTTAAAATCGTTACCTGAATCATGGTCTTGATTAAGCGTTGATCTTTTCGATCTTAACAGCTGTGTACTGCTGTCTGTGACCATTTTTCTTATGGTATCCAGTTTTTCTCTTATACTTGTAAACGATAACTTTTTTAGCTTTTCCATCTCCGATTACAGAAGCTGTAACTGTTGCACCTTCTACTGTCGGATTTCCAACTTTTAATTCAGCATCGCTAACTGCAAGCACCTGGTCAAATGTGAAAGTTTCTCCAGCTTCTACACCAAGTTTCTCTACTCTAATGATATCGCCTTCGGCTACTTTGTACTGTTTACCACCTGTTGCTATAATTGCGTACATATGGCACCTCCTATTATCATTACTCGCCAGCTTTGGTGACCTTAAATAAGATTCTTATACCTCGCTGTGCGGCATCTCCTATATACTATCATCTGTTTTTCATTGTGTCAATAGGTTTACTGATTTTTTTTATACTTTTTATTCCTCTTTCCATATGCTTATAGCAGTAGCTGATGATCTCGCGTCTTGTGATGATTCCGATAAAATTCTGCTGATCATCTACGACCGGGACGAAATTCTGCTCCATCGCACGGTCGATCAAATCCTCCATCTTTGCGCCTGCATTCACGGCCTGATAATCATAACGTCTTGTAACCTCTGTCATCAGAATATTTTCCGCCTTTTTCAGGTCAAGATTAGCATGATCCTTGATCCACCAGAGAAGATCGCCCTCTGTGATGCTTCCCACATATTTTCCCTCCCGGTTCAATACCGGAACAGAAGAATATTTATGATACTCCATTGTTTCTAACACCTGTCGCAATGTGTGATTATCATAGACATATGCAAGATCACTCTTCGGTCTTAGAAAAAATAAAATGTTCATATATCTGTCCTCTCTTTAGCTGTTAAATCTGCGTTTTTACAAAGATATCATAAATTGCCTGGATGGCAGTTTCAAACTCCTCATTTTTCACTCCGATAATAATATTTAACTCACTGGAGCCAAGATCGATCATTTTGACATTGACATTTGCATGTGCTAAAGCAGAGAAAATGCGTCCGGCTGTTCCTCTCGCACGCGCCATCCCTCGTCCAACAACGGCAAGCAAGGCGAAGTCTGATTCCAGCTGAATATGATCCGGTTGTACTGCCCGCTGAATTCCGGAAATTACAGCCTGCTCTTTCTCCTCAAACACAGACTGATCCACAAGCACTGTCATCGTATCAATACTTGACGGCATATGTTCAAACGGAATCTCATTGTCTTCAAAAATCTGAAGAACTTTTCGTCCAAAACCGATCTCTGCATTCATCATTTCTTTTTCAATATGAACCGAAGCAAATCCTTTTTTTCCTGCAATCCCGGTGATCGTATACTTCGACTGACGGCAGGTACTTTCCACGATCATCGTACCAGGATCTTGCGGTGCATTGGTATTGCGGATATTGATCGGAATTCCGTCTTTTCTCACCGGAAAGATAGCATCCTCGTGCAGGACTGTGGCCCCCATATAAGAAAGCTCTCTCAACTCTCTGTATGTGATTGTCTCGATCGGCTGAGGATTGTGGATAATCCTTGGATCTGCAATCAGAAATCCCGAGACGTCCGTCCAGTTCTCATACATATCCGCCTTCGCAGCCTTTGCCACGATCGATCCCGTAATATCTGATCCTCCTCTTGAAAATGTGTGGATCTTTCCATCCGCTCCCATTCCGTAAAATCCCGGAATCACCGCACGATTTGCATTTTCAAGACGTTTCGCGAGTACATCTTCGGTCCGTGTCAGATCAAGATTTCCTTGCTTATCAAAAAAGATCACTTCTGCCGCATCAATAAACGTGATGCCCAGATAACTGCTCATAACAATCCCATTCAGATATTCTCCTCTGGATGCCGCATAATCTCTTCCTGCCTTTTTTAAAAACTGTTCCGCGATCACCTCAAATTCTTTGTCAAGAGACAACTCCAGCTGAAGTCCGTCAATGATTTCTTCATAGCGTGCTTTGATCTCGTTTAACAGTGGAAGAAATTTCTTTCCTTTCTCTGCCAGCTCATAGCAGTGGTAGAGCATGTCTGTGACTTTCGTGTCATTAATATGCCGTTTTCCCGGTGCAGATGGAACTACATAGCGTCTTGTCTGATCCGCCCGGATAATCTCTCCTACTTTTTTAAACTGAGCCGCATTTGCAAGCGAACTCCCGCCAAATTTTACTACTTTTCTCATTCGGTACCTTCCTCTCATTTATCCAAGATATTCTTCTGCAACTTCTGGTGTAAAAACAACACCCTGGATGCCGAGCATCTTTGCCGCCTCTACATTCTCCGGTCTGTCATCAAAGAATATCGCATTCTCCGGTTTTATATTATACCTCGTCAGAAGGGTTTTGTATATCTTTTCTTCCGGTTTTATACATTTTTCTTTGTAAGAAAAAACACCTCCGTCAAAGCTATTGATAAATCCCAGTTCCTCTTTTGTCATTTCATATAATCCTTCCGAATAATTGGAAAGATAATAGATCCGGCACCCTTTTTCACGAAAATGAGCGATGAGACGATCTGTGTAAGGGAATTTATGTATGCAGCCCGCAAGTCCTTCAAATACTTGCCGCACTTCCTTCTCATTATGCGGTGCATTTTGAAGAAAGCACTGCAGCCATTCTTCTGGTGTAACAGCACCCTGGTCCCCAAGGATCCAGGCCTCACTTAAGAAAATCGCATCTGCCAACACTTGAAAAGTCTTCTCGTCAAAACAAAACTGCTTTAGATAAGATTCCCAGTCATACTCAACAAGCACTTTCCCAAGATCAAAAATCACAGTATCTATCATCTTTTTTCTCCTCTTTTTGTATTCTTCTCATCATTTATATGAAACCATTTAAGCTCTTTCTATCTTTACACATTGAAAAAGGAGTGTTTGTAAAAACACTCCTCACTTCTGCACATATTCATTAATTATATTTACGTTTTCTAGCAGCTTCAGATTTCTTTTTACGTCTTACGCTTGGTTTTTCGTAATGTTCTCTTTTACGAATCTCCTGCTGAATACCAGCTTTTGCACAGTTTCTTTTGAATCTGCGTAAAGCGCTATCTAACGTCTCATTATCTTTTACGATTACATTTGACATAGTCTCACACCTAACCTCCCCTCCAGCCCTATATTGTGCATCATACGACTGTTCGGGTATTTTTATTGCACTACATATGATTATAGCATATTTTTTGATTTCGTCAATAGTTTCCTGCAAATTTCCGGAATGATTTTTATTACTTTTTTCTTCTTTTTTCAGACTTTTTCAAAAAAATCAACCAGTTTGCACGCATCTACTGAATCTGTTCTGCTAACACTTCTTTCGCTTTCGACAATGCTGCGTCAATTCCTTCTGGATTCTTTCCGCCGGCCTGCGCCATATTCGGACGACCTCCGCCGCCTCCACCTACAAGACCAGCAATTGCTTTGATCAGATTTCCTGCATGGGCACCTTTCTTTAACGCACCTTCTGTAGCTGTCGCCATCAGGCTAACCTTACCACCTGCTGCTGAAGCGATCACTACAACTCCTTCTCCGAGTTTTTCTTTTAACTGATCGCCAAGCTCACGAAGTCCTCCCATGTCTACATCTTCCACACGGACTGCAAGCACTTTCACTCCGCAGATCTCCTCTACCTGATTCATCACATCGCCGACAGCTTCCTGAGCCGCTTTGCTCTTTAAGCTTTCGATCTCACTGTGAAGTGACTTTGTCTCTGCGAGCAGATGACTGATTTTCTCCGCCAGATTCTCTGGTGTTGCTTTTAATAATTTTGCCGCTTCTGCAAGCTTCTGTTCCTGTGCTTTATAATAAGCAAATACACCGTCTCCAGTCAGTGCTTCAATACGGCGCACACCTGCTGCTACACCGGATTCGGACACGATCTTAAATGTTGTGATCAGACCAGTATTACTTACATGTGTTCCACCGCAAAGTTCTTTAGAGAAGTCTCCCATTGTGACAACGCGCACATCTTCTTCGTACTTTTCTCCGAAAAGTGCCATCGCACCTGTCTTTTTCGCCTCTTCCACGTTCATTACTTCTGTTACGACCGGATTGTTCTTTGCGATTTCTTCATTTACAAGCGCTTCTACTGCCTCAATCTCTTCTCTTGTCATCGCAGAAAAATGTGCGAAGTCAAAACGAAGTCTGTCTGGTGTCACAAGAGAACCTTTCTGCTCTACATGAGATCCGAGTACTGTTTTTAATGCCTTCTGGAGCAGATGTGTTGCACTGTGATTCTTACATGTATTCAAACGTTCTTTCGATTTCACCTCAAGTGTCACAGTATCTCCTGTACGGAACATTCCCTTTGTCACACGACCGATGTGTCCGAATTTTCCTCCGAGCAGCTTGATCGTCTCTTCTACTGCGAACTCTGCATCTGCAGTATGGATGATTCCAGTATCACCTTCCTGTCCACCCATTGTAGCATAAAACGGTGTCTTCTCTACGAAGATTGTAGCTCTCTGTCCATCTGCAACCGCTTCCGTGATCTCACTTTCTGTTGTAAGCACTGTGATCTTAGAATCACAGGACAGTGTGTCATATCCGACAAATTCGGTTGTGACAGACGGATCGATTTCATCATATACAGTCGCATCTGCACCCATATAGTTTGTCTCTTTGCGGGCTTCTCTTGCCTGGACTCTCTGTTTTTCCATTGCTGCCTGGAAACCTTCCTCGTCAATTCCATAACCTTTTTCTTCCAAAATCTCTTTTGTCAGATCAAGTGGAAATCCATAAGTATCATACAGTTTAAATGCATTTTCTCCAGAAAGTACCTTTTCTCCGGCCTGATTCATCTCTTCCTGCATCACCGAGAGAATATGCAATCCCTGATCGATTGTCTTGTCAAACTTATCTTCCTCCTGCGTCAGCACATTGAAGATAAACTCTTTCTTTTCATCTAATTCCGGATACCCGTCTTTGGAACCTTCGATGACTGTCTCACTTAATTTTGCAAGGAATTTTCCTTCAATTCCAAGAAGACGGCCATGTCTTGCCGCGCGGCGGATCAGACGGCGAAGCACATACCCGCGTCCTTCGTTTGTCGGCATGATTCCATCTGAAATCATAAATGTTGCAGAGCGGATATGATCGGTGATCAGACGGATCGATACGTCCTGATCCGCATCTTTCTTGTAAGTCACGTTCGCTGCTTCACACACTTTATCACGAAGTGCTTTGACAGTATCCACATCAAAAATAGAATCTACATCCTGCACAACAGAAGCAAGACGTTCCAATCCCATACCGGTATCGATATTCTTCTGCTCTAACTCAGAATAATTTCCATGTCCATCGTTGTCAAACTGAGTGAATACATTGTTCCAAATCTCCATATATCTGTCGCATTCACATCCAACTGTACAATCCGGGCTTCCGCATCCGTATTTCTCCCCGCGGTCATAGTAAATCTCAGAACATGGACCACATGGACCAGCTCCATGCTCCCAGAAATTATCTGCTTTTCCAAACTTGAAGATACGCTCTGCCGGAATTCCCATCTCCTTGTTCCAGATTTCAAATGCTTCCTCATCATCCACATACACAGACGGATATAAGCGGTCTGCATCAAGTCCTACCACTTCTGTCAAAAATTCCCATGACCACTGGATAGCTTCTCTCTTAAAGTAATCTCCGAAAGAGAAATTTCCAAGCATCTCAAAAAATGTACCGTGGCGTGCTGTCTTTCCGACATTCTCAATATCTCCGGTACGGATACACTTCTGGCAGGTTGTCACGCGCTTGCGCGGTGGAATCTCCTGTCCTGTAAAATATGGTTTCAGCGGCGCCATTCCCGAGTTGATCAGGAGCAGACTGTTGTCATTGTGCGGCACCAGTGAAAAACTCTTCATTGCAAGATGTCCTTTGCTCTCAAAAAATTCAAGGAACATCTTTCTCAATTCATTTACTCCGTATTGTTTCATACTTTTCCTCCTAAGGCAAACTATTTCATGTCTGATCGACTTATTTGCTAAATACTTACTAATTATAAATAGGTTTGCCTGCCTTGTCAATGAACAGACAGCAGAAAACATACCGTTCTGATCCAGGCGGCAAAAAGATTACACTTCTGTAATAAAAAACACTGCCTATTCAACTGAGATCGCATACGCTGTCTGTCTGCGGCATTCTCTGCCGGACAGACCTGAAAACTTACTGCAATATCTCTCTCATAGGCAGTGTTCCTTCTCCTTTTCATTTGAAAGGGGATTTTCTTATTTTTTTTCTTTTCTGACACGCAGAGCATGTCCGGCTTTGACTCCAAGAACTGCTACTGCCATCAGAAATACCATTTTCACAACTGTGATAATAAGTTCTGCAAAAAATGCCATATTCTTCCCTCCATTCGGATCTTTCTCTCCGACTTTTCTTCTGTTATCATAACACAGCACTCTGCATTTGTAAAGCCGTGCAAAGCCTCTTCCTTCTGCTTCTAATTCAACTCAATCTCTGCCAGTTCTTTTGGAGGAAGTTTTTTAGTGGAAGTTGACACAAATTTTTTCAGTTCTGCCTGTGCTTTATTCACCGGAAGATTCGTTCCCGCTCCGGCAACACATCCTCCCGGACATCCCATTCCTTCGATCAGACATCCATTCATCTTGCCTGCCTTTGCAAGTGTCAACAATTTTTTACAGTCTGCAAGTCCTTCTGCATGTTCGATCTTCACATCGATATCCGGATAATACTCATTGATACACTGCTCGATCGCATTTGCGACACCACCTGCCACTGCATATCCACGGCCAGCTCCGGTTGCATCATGGAAAGAGGATTCTCCTTCATAATTATCAAAGTCAATGTCTTTCGCATCAAACATCGCCTGCAGTTCTTCAAAAGTGATCACAAAATCCACATCACTGCGCACACTTCTTCTTGATGCCTCTAGTTTCTTTGACGCACACGGACCGATAAATACCACCTTTGCATTTGGATGCTTCTGTTTGATCGTCCTTGCAGTCGCAACCATCGGTGTCAATTCCTGAGAAACTTCGTCTACAAGGTCCGGGAAAAATTTCTTTGTAAGCATAGACCACGATGGGCAGCAGGACGTCAGAAGGAATGGCAACTCTCCCGTAGCTACTTTTTCCGCATAGTGATGCGCCTCTGAAACAGCTCCAATATCCGCTCCCAGTGCGACCTCATATACTTCGCTGAATCCTAAGTCCAATAATGCAGACTTAATTTTTCTTGGTGTGACATCCGTTCCAAACTGTCCAACAAAGGCAGGTGCAATCTCTGCAATGATCTCGCCGCCTTCTCTGAGCGCTCTTCCCAACTGAAAGATCTGTGACTTATCCGAGATTGCTCCGAATGGACAGCTTACCATACACATTCCACAGGAAACACATTTCTCATTGTCAATCTTTGCTCTTCCTACTTTGTCACTGACAATCGCATTTACTCCGCATGCCCTCGCGCATGGACGCTCTTTTTTTGCAATTGCATCGTATGGACAGGCAGACTTACATTTTCCACACTTGATACATTTTGACTGATCAATATAAGAATGTCCGTTTACCATAGAGATTGCATCTTTTGGACAGACCTCTGCACATGGATGTGCCAGACATCCTTTACACATATTGCTGACCTCATATCCACGCTCTTCGCACGCAGCACACGCGGATGGCACAACCTGCATGAGCGGCGGCTCATAATACTTCTCAGAAATATTACTTTCTTCCACTCCTGCTGTAATATGAACCGGACGGTCTTCCGGACGCAAAGACATTCCCATCGCAAGGCGCACACGCTCACTGACAACAGCTCTCGCACGATACATACTGTCCCTATATTTTTCTCCATCTTCCGTCACAAGACGATATGGGATTTCCTCAATCTCTTCAATCAGATTCTCTGATGTTGACTCAAATGCTACTTTCGATACTTCACGGAATACTTGTCTTCTGATTTTTCTGACAGGTGTTTCTAATCCTCGCATTCCCATTCTTCTTCCTCCTTTATCTTTCCAGCATATATCCATGACATTTTTACAATGTCACAAGCTGCTTTACATCGGACATCAGTTCCGATACATTATTACCTTTAATCATAAAAGAGTGTTAATCGTTTGTCAATGTTCTCGGATGCATTCTTTCAGATACAATGTGACTCGCTTCCACTCTCCCACTTCCATATTTGGAAGTAGATTGCTATCTTATATGAGAGGTCCTTATGCAAATACACGCTGCGCATAATAGACAGACTGCATGGCATCTTTTCCATAGAAATCAGCCCCGATCATCTCTGCATATTCTGGATTTAAAACAGCACCTCCGACCATCACTTTGCAGTCCGGACAGTATTCCCGAAGCAATCGGATCGTCTCTTCCATGCTCACAACAGTCGTAGTCATCAGCGCGCTCAGTCCGACCAGTCTGATCCCCTCTTGTTTTGCAGTATGCACAATCACCTCCGGATCCACATCCTTTCCAAGATCGATCACATCAAAACTATAATTTTCCAGCAGAACTTTCACGATATTTTTCCCGATATCATGGATATCTCCTTTGACTGTGGCAAGGATCACTTTTCCTTTCTTCTGCTCTTTTTGTCCGCTTCGTTCCAGCACTTCTTTCAGCACGGCAAATGCTTCTTTCGCTGCCTCTGCACTCATCAGAAGCTGCGGAAGAAAGATTGTTCCCTTCTCAAATCCTTTTCCAACAACATCCAGCGCCGGGATCAACTGTTCCTGGATGATCGCAAGCGGCTCTTTTTCTCTGACGAGCTCTCTCGTAAGATGTCCCGCCTCTTCCTTTAATCCACGTTCGATCGCTGTCTGCAGTGACATTTCTCCCGCCCGGGACGTCTCCTGCCCGGCCTGCGTCGGACTGCCCGCTATAGACTGTTGTTCCTCCTCGACAGTTTTGCTGTACCGCTCAATATAGGAAGCACAGTTCTCATCATAGTTCATCAGCGCACAAAACGCATAATAAGAATTCATCATCTCCTCTGAGAACGGATTGATGATTGCCGATGTAAGCCCTTGCTGCATCGCCATCGTATAAAAATGCGCATTGATCACAGGACGTTTCGGAAGTCCAAAAGATATATTGGATACGCCAAGCACCGTATTTACTTTGCATACTTCCCGCACGAGTTTCAATGCTTTCAATGTCACAAGCGCTCCTTCCGGTTCCGAACTGATCGTCATCGCAAGCACATCAACAACAATGTCTTTCCGATCGATCCCATATTTTTCCGCCTCACAGATGATTTTTTCCGCGATTGCAAGACGCCCCTCTGCCGTATCCGGGATGCCGTCTTCATCGATCGTCAGTGCAACAACGACGCCACCATACTTCTGCACCAGTGGAAACACCTGGTCCATCGACTCCTGTTTCCCATTGACAGAATTAATCATCGGCTTTCCATTGTAAATCCTCATCGCACGTTCCATCGCTTCCGGAAGCACCGTATCAATCTGAAGTGGAAGGCTTGTGACGCTCTGAAGTTCTGTCACCACTTTTTCCATCACTGCCACTTCATCGATGTCGGGAAGTCCTACATTGACATCTAGAATATGCGCGCCTTTCTCCTGCTGCATGATCCCTTCTTTCAGGATATAGTCAAAATCTCCGTCTTTCAATGCCTGTTTTAATTTCTTTTTTCCAGTTGGATTGATGCGTTCTCCAATGATGACAGGCTTTCTGCCAAAACTTATGCAACTTCCATAAGAAGATACGAGTGTATGATGCTTCTTTACCGGCGGAACTGCTTTCATCCCCTGACATAGTGTTGTCATCTGTCGGATATGTGCCGGTGTTGTTCCGCAACACCCCCCGATAATACAGGCGCCCTTCTCTACAATCAATTTCATCGTAGACGCAAATTCTTCCGGCACTACATCGTAGTAAGTCTGCCCATCCCTCTGTTTCGGAAGTCCTGCATTTGGCTTTACGATCACAGGCAGTGACGTATAAGTCAAAAGTTCCTCCAAAATCGAAAGCATCTGCTCCGGTCCCATACCACAGTTGATTCCGAGGGCATCCACACGAAGTCCTTCCAGCATCGCAACCACCGAAGGAACGTCTCCCCCAGTCAAAAGCTTTCCGCGTTCATCAAAGATCATCGTTGCAAATACGGGAAGACTTGTGCGCTCTTTCGCCGCGAGAACTGCTGCCTTCACTTCATAAGTATCGCTCATCGTCTCAATATGAATGAGATCTGCTCCGGCTTTCTCACCATATTCCATTACTTCTGCAAATGCCTCATAGGCATCCTCAAAGGCAAGATCTCCCATCGGCTTTAACAACTTTCCGGTCGGTCCGATATCCAGACCCACATAGATTTCTCTGCCATCTTTGACACCACGCCGTGCCGCCTCCCGCACATTTTCCACAGCTCTGGTGACAACCTCCTGTAAAGGACAGTCTTCACTGTGAAACTTCAACGCATTCGCGCCAAAAGTATTTGTCAGTACAATATCGCTTCCCGCCTCAAAATAATTCTGGTGGATCGCAATGACTTCTTCCGGTCTTTTTAAGTTCCAGCTCTCTGGAAGTTCTCCCGGCTGTAACCCTTTCTCCTGTAACAATGTGCCCATTCCTCCATCGAGAAACAGTAATTCTTTTCCCAAACGTTCTAACAGCATCCTCTAACTACTCCTTCTGTATAAACAATCCTTCTTCTCACACGCCTCACATCCTTTGATATGGCATGGCTGTTGTTCTGTGCTGGCTCCAATCACTGCGGTGACAGATTTTGTCGGTGTCATCATCCCTCCTCCTGTGAGGGTAAGACCGATCGTCTTCGCACAGTCTAACATCCGCATCAGTGTCTCCTGACAGGAAATTGAGAAATCTCCGTATCCCGGACTAAACCGCGGGCGCAGATACCTTCCCTGTCTCTGATACTCTTCTGCGATTTTCTTTTGACAGTCATCACAATACTCTTCCAATTCCGCAGCAGCACATGCCTGACCGACAACCGCCTTCGCCATATCTGTCAGAGAGTATCTCCGGATCCATCTGTCCACCTCCGTCCCAAGCGTCGCCCCAAACAAAACAATTTGATCACATCCCGTAAGATTTTTTGAGAGGTTTTTGCTTGTGACTGTCCATCCGCCAATTTCTATCTGATCCGCTCCTTTGACCTGCAAATCAAAAATGCGATAGACTGACTTCGCACATTTTATCTGATCAAGTTCTCTAAAAACTTCTGTGATCAGTGCAAATGTTCCATCATCTACCGCATGTCTTCCATAGCCAAGATAGCGGATTGCTTCCTTTATCCGCATTTCCATCGGCATTACCTCAAAATCTCTGACAGATTTGTCATAATCGCTGCCGCCACTTCCGGCTTATTCATTGAGTAAATATGGATGTGATCAATTCCGTTGGCGATCAGATCAATGATCTGGTCTGTCGCATAAGCGATTCCCGCCTGCTTCATCGCTTCCGGCTTCTCCCCGAAACGGTCTAAGATCGCATGGAACCGCTGCGGCAGAACCGTTCCGGATAATTTGCAGATTCTCGTCATCTGTCTGCTGTTTGTGACAGGCATGATTCCCGGGAGTACCGGAACAGTGATCCCTTTTTCCCGAATACGATAGAGGAAGTTATAGAGAATCGCATTGTCAAAAAACATCTGCGTTGTAAGAAAATCCACTCCACAGTCTACCTTCTGCTTCAGATAAGCGATGTCATCTTCTTTGTGTTCATTTTCCACATGGCCCTCTGGATAACATGCCGCCCCAATGCAAAAATCGCCCTGCTTTTTAATCTCTCGGATCAGTTCATATGCGTAATGATACTGGTCTGTCTCCGGAAATTCCCGCCCTTCCGGAATATCTCCGCGCAGTGCCAGGATATTTTCAATCCCCTCCGCCCTTAATCGGTCTACCACCGACAACACTTCCTCTTTTGTCGAAGAAGCACAGGTCAGATGCGCCAGGCTGGTCACACCCATTTTCTTTTGAATATCCGAGGCAATCTGTACAGTATTCTTGCTCGTTCCGCCTCCTGCGCCGTAAGTGACGCTTATGAACGCAGGTGCAAGCTTCGCGATCTGCTCTGTGGCGCTTAAAACGGCCTCAATTCCTGCATCCGTCTTTGGTGGAAAAATCTCAAATGAAATATGTATTTTGTTCTCCTGTAATTTATCTATAATCTTCATCTTCTCGTAATCTCCTTAGCTGCAATATTCTCATGCTGTTATTTTGGGTGTGCCTTAGATCAAATCATCGTACAACTGCTCATACTGCTTTGCAGAATTATCCCAGGAAAAATCCTGCTGCATTGCATGTTCTACAATCTTATTCCAATCTCTCTTCTTATCATAATAAATATGTTCTGCATAACGTATGATGTCCATCATCTCATGTGCATTGTAGTTTGCAAAACTGAATCCGGTTCCGGTCTTGTCAAATTCATTGTACGGAACCACCGTATCTTTCAGTCCTCCCGTCTCTCGCACGATCGGAAGTGTTCCGTAGCGCAGACTCATCAGCTGACTTAATCCACATGGTTCAAATAGTGATGGCATTAAAAACGCATCGCACGATGCATAGATCTTATGTGACAGTGCTTCTGAATAATAAATGTTCGCCGAGACTTTTCCCTGATACTTCCATGCAAAATGGCGGAACATATTCTCATAGCGTTCTTCTCCGGTTCCAAGTACGACAAGCTGGATATTCTCCTGACATAACTCATCCATCATGTAGGCAATCAGATCCAATCCTTTCTGGTCTGTCAGTCTTGATACGATTCCGATCATCATGGTCTTTGCGTTTTTCTCCAGTCCAAGTTCTTCCTGAAGCGCCAGTTTATTTTTCGCTTTCTCTTTGCGGAAATTTTCCACCGAGAAGTTATTCGTAATCAATTCATCTGTCTTTGGATTATAGACATCATAATCTATTCCGTTCACGATTCCCTGCAGGCAGTTTGCCCGTGCACGCATCAGCCCATCAAGATTTTCTCCATAAAACGGCATCTTGATCTCCTCTGCATAAGAGTTACTCACCGTTGTAATGCGATCTGCATAGACAATTCCGCCTTTCAGATAGTTGGCATCCTTGTATGCTTCAAGCTTATCCGGAACAAAATAGTAATCCGGCAATCCTGTGATATCCCTCACCGTCTTTGTATCCCACGTTCCCTGGAATTTCAGATTATGTATCGTCATGATCGTCTTAATGTTCCGATAGTATTCATTGGAATACCGGAAATTATCAAGATAAATCGGGATCAACCCTGTCTGCCAATCATGGCAATGAATGATATCCGGCCGGAAATCGATCACCGGAAGCGTACTTAAAACTGCCTTGGAGAAAAAGGCAAATTTCTCAATGTCTTCATAGATATTGCCATAAGGGGCAAACCCATTAAAATAAAATTCATTGTCAATAAAATAAAATGTCACACCATCGTGCACATATTCCAACACACCGACATACTGTGTTCTCCAATTCAAGTCCATATAAAAATGAGTCCGATACTCTAATTTTTCTTTCCACTCTTCTTTCATACACATATATTTCGGAAGCATGACTCTGACATCATACTTCTCTTTATCAAAGTATTTCGGCAGCGAACCTACAACATCTGCAAGTCCCCCGGTCTTGATAAACGGCACACACTCTGACGCTGCGAACAAAATCCTTTTCATATGATTCCCTCCAAACTTTTTACTTTCTGTTATTATATCGTATTTTCAGAAAAATGAAAAGACATAAGATAGAACTGAGTCCTTTTTATTCCACAAGCTGCCTGCGTCTTCCTCTCAGACGGATAGTATCCGCAAGAAGTGCGATAAATTCCGAGTTAGTCGGTTTCCCCTTTCCGCTGCTGACCGTATATCCGAACATTTCATCGATCGTCTCCAATTTCCCCCTCGTCCATGCCACCTCAATCGCATGGCGGATCGCCCGCTCTACCCGGCTTGATGTTGTCTGATTTTTCTTCGCAACAGTCGGATAGAGGATTTTTGTAATTGCATTTAGCACATCCATATCTTCCACAGCCATTATGATCGCATCCCGCAGATAATGATATCCTTTGATATGTGCAGGAATCCCGATCTCGTGAATCATATCCGTTACTTCCTCCTCAAGATCATACTCCGGCAGATCTTTCCTGCTGCTTTCCAGTTCCCGGTCCGGGGCTGCCGGGCGGTAAACTCGATTCACATGTTTGATCTTATCTAACAGCATCCGGTTATTAAACGGCTTCATAATATAGTAATTCGCTCCTTTTTCAAAGGCATCTTCTGTCATTTGTTCCTGTCCGACAGCTGTCACAACGATAAAACTCGGATGCTTTTTGATTTTTTTATCTGTATTGATCTGTTCCATCACACTCAATCCGTCCATTTTCGGCATGATCAGATCCAAAAGGACGACATCCGGCTGTTTTTGTTCTATAATTTTGCACATATCCTCCCCATTGTTCGCTTTTCCAACCAGTGTCAGTTCCTTGTCCCGATCGATCAGTTCCCCAAGAAGATCCAACATTCTCTCATTATCGTCAGCAATAGCTACATTCAGTTTTCCCATGGCTACATCCTCCTTCAATTTCTGCCTTCATTCCACAGCATTCATTATAGACTTGCCATAGGTGGCGAATCAAGAAAAAGGGTTCCTCATTATTCGACAGTCCTGTCAGGATTTTACATGTTCCAACATATTTTCGATAAAAATACCATAGCCTTTCTTCGCATCCTGCACAAACACATGAGTTACCGCTCCAATGATCTTGTCATTCTGGATGATTGGGCTTCCGCTCATCCCCTGGATAATCCCGCCCGTCTTCTCAAGAAGTTCTTTATCTGTCACTTCCAACACGATCCCCTTATTGACTTCCCGCTCCGAGAGATCCACTTTCAATATATTGACATCATATTCTCTGACAACACCATCTACACAGCACCTGATTTTTGCCGGTCCTCTTTGGATCTCTGTCTTTCTCCCTGCTTTCAGCGGTGTCTCATCCGCAAATAATTCATGGATCCGGTCTACCGTACCGAATATTCCCGCATCTGTATTTTCCGTGATCTCCCCGAGAATATTATATCGGTTGTACACGATCACACCTTCCATCCCGCCTGGACTTCCATCCTCCCCTTTCTGGATTGCACTGATACTTGTTTCGTAGAGACTTCCTTTGGCGATTTCCAAAAGCTCATTGGTATCTACATCGTGGATTCCATGCCCAAGTGCACCAAACTGACTATTTCCATTTAAGAAAGTCACTGTGCCAAGTCCCTGGGCATTGTCCCGCACCCAGATTCCGAGACGATATTCTTCCTCACTGCTTTCCACTGCCTTCAGCCGCACATCTACGGGCTGGTCTTTTCTGCGAAGATGAAGCACAACATTTTCATCATCAAGCTTTTTTACTGCCGCAATCAATTCTTTTTTGTTTGTGATCACCTCATCATTGATCCCTGTAATATAATCTCCCTGTCGAACGATATGATCTGCCGGTTTATATTTATCTCCGTCTGTCCCCTCGATCGCATCTGTTCCCAGCACCATCACACCGTTCGTCTCCATATATATCCCGATTGGCATTCCCCCGGGAATCAGATATTCCTCGCTGATTTCCTCCGTACTCACTTCTCTTTTCTGCGAGATTGTCTGATATTTTACGATGCAGGCGCCGCCGCCTACCAGCACCGTGAACAGAAGAAGGATCATCAGACTCCTCCGATACCAGTATTTTCTCACACTTCATTCCTCCCAACATAAAAAGATTGCACGACTGTACATTCCTCACAGTATATTTTTTCTTCCGCAAGATTCCAAAACCTTCCTTTAGAGAAAAATAAGACAGACACTTTCATGTCTGCCTTAGTATATGGAATTTTATCTGATTCACTCTGATTTTCTTTTGGAAAGTTCTGCCATTTTTTTCAATTCAACAGCGCTTTGCCGGATCGACTCTGTCACTGCAGATCCTCCGAGCAATCTGGAAAGTTCTGCCACAGACTCTTCCTCCGTCAACTCATTGATCGCAGTCTTTGTCACCCCATCCTGCACCGTCTTCTCGATCACATAATGGGCATCTGCCATCGCTGCAATCTGTGCAAGGTGCGTAATACAAATGACCTGATACTCTTTTGCAAGCATTCCCATCTTCTCTGCAACTTTTCCCGCAGTAATCCCACTGATTCCAGTGTCAATCTCGTCAAAGATCAATGTAGCAATCTCTTCTCGATATGCGAGAACTGTTTTGATCACAAGCATGATCCTCGACAATTCTCCTCCAGATGCCACCATGCCCAGTGGCCGCAGCGGCTCTCCAGGATTCATCGATACAAGAAATTCTGGCTCATCGATCCCATCTTCCCTGCATTCCAAAAGTCTGGTAAACTTCATTTCAAACTGCACATCGAGGAAATTTAAATCTTTCAGGCCGAGCCGGATCCTCTCCACAAAGATCTGTGCCTGTTTTTGTCGAATCTCCGACAGTTCTTCCGCAAGAACTTCCAGTTTTCTACAGGATTCCTCATATTTTTTTTGGAGGGATGCAATATAATTTTCATAGTCATGAAGCTTTTCCAGCTTTTCCTCCACCTGACCGGCGTATTTTTCGATCTCTTCCACAGAATTTCCATACTTGGATTTCAAACGATTGATCTCGTTGAGCCTGATCTCCACCTCCTGGAATTCTTCCGGGGAAAATTCTACAGAGTTTCTCGCCGCAGAAAGTTCATGGTTAAAATCATTTAACAGATTCTCTATCTCTGACAACTGCTCATACAAACTTTCTGCCAGTGGATCACAGCCGGAAATTTCCTGAAAAATACGAACTGCCCGACTAATGCAGTCTGCAGCATTTCCTCCGCCATTGTCACTTGTATAAGCATAAGCTTCCTCCATATGCTCCGCCATCCGTCTCCCGGTCAGCATCCGCTTATACTGTTCCTCCAACAAATCATCTTCACCAGGTTTTAACTCTGCCTTTGTAATCTCCTCAAGCTCAAAAGAAAGAAAATCTTCCTCTCTCCTCCTGCTGTCCTCATCTTTGATCGCAAGTGCAAGTTCTTTTTCGTTCTCCTTGCAGCTGTTCCATGCCTCTTTGACCTTATCTTTCAGATCTCCGATCTCTTCTCTTGCAAACAAGTCTAAAAAAGCAAGATGATTCTTCCGGTGGATCAATGTCTGATGCTCATGCTGTCCGTGAATGTCGATCAGAATCGTCGCCACATCTTTTAGAATCCGTGTTGTTACCGTTTCCCCATTGATCTTGCTGACACTTCGTCCATCCATCAGCTTTCTGCTTAAGATCAATTGTCCCTCTTCCGGATAAATATCAAGTGCTCTCAGCTGTGCCTCCTGGGACGGATGTTCCACAGTAAATACCAGTTCTACTAATCCGTAAGCAGCTCCTTTTCGCAGCATCTCAGCAGAATACTTCCCGCCAAGTGCCAATCCGATAGAGCCTAAAATAATTGATTTTCCGGCACCGGTCTCTCCTGTCAGAATGTTAAATCCTTTTTTAAATTCTACTTCGATCTCATCGATCAGCGCTAGGTTCTTTACATGTAAATTTTGTAACATCTGTTTCTCCTGCCGTTACAATACAATTTTTCTTATTTTTTCCATCACAATTTTCGTCTCTTCTGTGCTGCGGACTGCACACATGATCGTATCATCTCCCGCAATACAGCCGACAACTTCGTACCACTGCATCGAATCAATGGATGCGGCGACCGCCATCGCCATTCCGGATACGGTTTTGACTACCAGTATATTTTGCGCCATCTCCATCGAAACATACCCGTCTTTTAGGATCCGCATGTATTTTTCCTTCATATCCTTTTCCGGAACCTGAAGGATCACATACTTCTGTTTTCCATTTTCCCCCGCAACTTTCGTAAGCCGCAGATCACGGATATCTCTTGAAACAGTCGCCTGCGTCACTTGAAAACCTGCTTTGTTCAGCTGTTCTGCCAGCTCTTCCTGGGTCTCAATATTATACTGGTTGATTAATTCTACAATCTTTGCATGCCGACTTACTTTCATCTTATTTAATTTCCTTTCATTTTCTTGCGCAGCGTCTCCAGAAAACTCTCCTCACTCAGCTTTAAAAGTTTGGCAGTCTTTTCAGAACGGCTGATCGTAATACGGTCCCCTGTATAGACCGGAATCACATCCGCTCCGTCAAACGTCACGCTCGCCTCCTCAACCGTATCTCCTTTTCCTTTTCCGATCTCGATCACGATCTCGTCTTCCGCCGAAAGTACGATACTGCTTGTATTTAAAGCGTGTGAACAGATCGGTGTGATCACAAACATCTCTGCCGTCGGTTCCACGATCGGTCCGCCCGCTGACAGGTTGTACGCGGTAGAGCCTGTCGGCGTCGAGATGATCACTCCATCTGCCTGGTAAGAATTTAAAAGCTGTCCATTGACATAAATATTGAAATGGATCACACGGATACTTCCGGCACGCGCCACAACAATATCGTTGAGCGCGATATCTTCCTTTCTTCCTTCAAGCTTTCCTTGCAACATCATCCGGCGTTCCGGAAGAAACGCCCCGCAAAACAGCTTTTCCAGACTTTCTTCGATCTTTGGAAGTTCAATCTCTGTCAAATATCCGAGTGTCCCCATATTCACTCCGATCAACGGAAGATGCTTGTTCCTCAATTCTCTGACCGCCTGGATCAACGTTCCGTCTCCTCCCAGCGTCAGGACACAGTCTGTCTCTTTTGGAATCTGGTCTGTAAGGAGATTGCCCTCTTCATCTCGCTCACATAAGATACAAGTTCTGCCGCGCTTTTCTATATAATCTTGTATCTGCCTTGTCACCTCATAATTTTCATCTTTACTGTAATTCGTAATGATGTAAAACGTTTCCATAACGTACCTCTCTCGCTTTTATTTTGCCAGCGCCTCAAACGCTGCCTCCACTACCTGATATAGTGCACCTTCCATATCCGGCAGATTGCTTCCCACTTCGCTTTTCTTTAAATGTACCAGATATTCAATATTTCCCTCCGGTCCTTTGATCGGCGAAAATTCAATGCCGAGAATCTGAAATCCGATTGATGCCGCATAGGACGTGACCAGTTCGATCACCTCGTGGTGAGTACTTTTCTCGCGGACAACTCCCTTCTTCCCTACTTTTTCTCTTCCGGCCTCAAACTGTGGCTTGATCAGGGCAACAATCTCCCCATCCGGTTTTAAATAGTTGCGGATCGGTTCCAGCACCTTTGTCAGCGAGATAAAAGACACATCAATGGAAGAAAAATCAATTTCCTCTCCAAGATCTTCCGGTGTCACATACCGGATATTTGTCTTCTCCATACATACAACCCGGTCATCTTGTCTGAGTTTCCACGCAAGCTGTCCTCTCCCTACATCGATCGCGAACACCTTTCTCGCACCATTCTGGAGCATACAATCTGTAAATCCCCCTGTAGAAGAACCAACATCCGTGCAGACTTTTCCTTCCAGATCTACATCAAAATTGGCGATTGCTTTCTCAAGCTTTAATCCGCCGCGGCTGACATACGGCATTGTGTGCCCCTTGATCTCAATCTGAACCTCATCTGAGAAAGTGGTTCCCGCCTTGTCCTCCCGCTGTCCTTCCACAAATACATTGCCGGACATGATGATCGCCTTCGCCTTCTCTCTTGACTCTGCAAGATTCCGCTTTACAAGTAATACATCTAAACGCTCTTTCATCTATTTCTACTCCTGCTGTCTTTTCTGGTACACGGACAGGATCCGCTCTGTGATCGTATCCGCATCCAGCATTACTTCTTTTCTTAATACTTCTATATTTCCATGTTCCACATACTCATCTGGAATTCCGAAGGACTCTACCTGAACGGGAAGTCTTTTCTTCTCCACATAGGCAAGCACCTGAGCTCCATACCCTCCGGCCAGTACATTTTCCTCAATCGTCACGTAAAGTGTATGTGACTTAGAAAGTTCCTCCAAAAGTTTTTCATCCACCGGCTTGACAAATCGACTGTTGACCAGTGTGCTTTGAATTCCTCTCTCTCTTAAGGAATCACTCACCTGCAAGGCCGTCTCCATCATATGTCCGACACTGAGAAGAACTATTCCTTCTCCAGCTTGGATCACTTCACTCTTTCCATATTCGATCGGCGCGCGGAACTCTTCCAGTCCTGTATACGCTGTTCCTCTTGGATAACGGACCGCGACCGGCCCCGGATACTGGATTGCAAAACGGAGCATATCCGCAAGTTCCCACTTGTTTTTCGGCGCCATCACCGTCATATTTGGGATTGTCGATAAAAATGATAAGTCAAACACACCCTGGTGCGTCTCTCCATCACTCCCCACAAGCCCTGCGCGGTCGATTGCAAATACAACCGGGAGATTCTGCAGGCAGACGTCATGGATCAGCTGGTCATACGCTCGCTGTAAAAAAGAGGAATAGATTGCAACCACCGGCTTAAGCCCTGCCGCTGCAAGTCCCGCCGCAAATGTCACTGCGTGCTCTTCTGCAATTCCCACATCAAAAAATCGATCCCGGTAGGTTTTGGAAAATGGAACCAATCCTGTCCCGCCTGCCATCGCTGCGGTAATCGCCACCAGCTTTGGCTCCTTCTTCGCCTCTCGGTAGATCACTTTGGAAAAGACATCGGTGTAAGAATCTTCCCCTGCTTTTTCCTTTGCCTGTCCGGTCTCAATATCAAACGGACCTGTCCCATGAAACTGGGACGGATATTTCTCCGCCGGGAGATATCCTTTTCCTTTTGTTGTAATCACATGTACCAATACGGCATTCTGAAGTTTCTCTGCTTCTTTAAAAGCCCGGCACAATGCCTTAAGATCATGCCCGTCCACCGGGCCAAGATAGGTGATCCCCATATCTTCAAAAAACATTCCCGGAACAAACAGCTGCTTGATTCCACTCTTTGCTTTCCGAATATGTCCTGTCACTCTCGCTCCAATATACGGCAGCTTCCCTAATGCCGCCTCCACACCCTTTTTCAATCCGGTATAGGCACTCGCTGTTCGAAGACCATCCAAATACTTCGACATGCCTCCTACATTTTCTGAGATAGACATATTGTTGTCATTGAGCACAATAATAAAATTACTCTTTAATCCTGCTGCATTGTTGAGTGCTTCATATGCCATCCCGCCGGTCATGGCGCCATCCCCGATGACAGAGATGACTTTATGATCTTGTCCTAGGATCTCCCGTGCCTCTACATACCCAAGTCCTGCCGAGATGGATGTGGAACTGTGCCCGGTATCAAACGCATCGCATTCGCTTTCTTTCCGCTTTGGGAACCCGCTCATCCCACCATACTTCCGCAGATCATCAAATCCGGCTTTTCTGCCGGTAAGCAGTTTGTGCGTATACGCCTGATGCCCCACATCCCAGATAATCTTATCCTCCGGTAGGTCAAAAATCAGGTGCATCGCCATCGTCAGTTCTACTACGCCAAGATTAGAAGCCAGATGTCCGCCGGTCACACTGATTTTCTCGATCAGAAAATCCCGGATCTCCTGGGCAAGCACTTCAAGCTCCTCCGGCTTTAATTTTTTTATATCATTTGCTTTCTGAATTTTTTCCAGTACCATAGGCACTCCCTCTATTTCTCCCGATGTATCAACTCCTGCAAGAGCTGCTCCAGATAGGCATTCTCCCTCTGCAGACTCCTTAACAGAGCAATCGCCTCCTCAGAAATCTGTTCTACATCCTTTTTTGCTTTCTCTAATCCGAAGAGCGTCACATAAGTCGTCTTCTCATTCTTCTGATCGCTGAAAACTGGTTTGCCGAGCACTTCTTCTGTACTTGTAACATCAAGAATGTCATCCTGAATCTGAAATGCGATCCCAATCTTCTTCGCGACCTGCTCGATCACTGCAACTTCCTCTTCTTCTGCTCCAGCCAGAATCGCACCGATCATCATGGCACTTTCTAAAAGCGCTCCTGTCTTCAGCTCATAAATAAAAGAAAGTATATCTTCTGTGATATTCTTTCCAGAAGCACTGACATCTACGACCTGCCCTCCGATCATCCCATAGATACCTGCTTTCTTTGCAAGCACCTGAAGTGCTTTCCCGATCCGGGTTGCCTCCTCCGGCGCTTCCTCAAATGCAGTGCATGCTGTCTCAAACGCATAATTTAACAATGCATCTCCGGCAAGGATCCCCATGTCTTCCCCGTATACGATGTGTGTCGTCTTCCTTCCTCTCCGGTAATCATCATCATCCATCGCCGGAAGGTCATCGTGTACGAGCGAATAGGTATGGATCATCTCGATTGCCGCCATGAACGGTCTGACGGTCTTTGCGGCACTTCCAAACATCTGGAAGGTCTCCCAAAGAAGCATCGGACGGAGTCTTTTCCCTCCTGCCATCAGACTGTATTCCATCGCCTCCATGATGACCTGCTGCTTTCCTTCCTGCACAGGAAGATACGCCTTTAGGATCTGTTCGATCTCCTCTGTTTTCTTTCTTTTCTCGTCTCTAAAATTCATGGTATTCTCCATTTTCTTCTAATATCTGTATCTGTTTTTCCACTGTATCGATCTTGTCATTGCATGACTTCAAGAGTTCTATTCCTCTGTGATAAAGTGAAAAAGACTGTTCCAAAGAAAGTCCCGGCTCTTCCATCTGCCGCATCATTCCATCCAGTTCCTGAAACAGTTCCTCCAGTGTTCTATTCTCTTTGACTGTGCTTTCCACCATCTTCCGCCTCCTTTTCCACTTCCGTCACCTGTGCGTGTATCGTTCCGTCTGTCACTTTAATGGAAAGGAGTTCGCCTGGGCAGACATCTTCGATTTTTCGAATATTGACTCCAATCTCATTCTGTACATAAGAAAATCCCTGTCCCAATTTTCTGACCGGAGAAAGTCCGTTGAGACGCTCTGCTCGCACAGACAGACCGTGCTTTGCTTCCTTTAACCGCTCCTGCATCTTCTGCCTGAACCGTTCTTCCAAATCCACTGCCTGTTGCCGTTTCTCATTTAGCTTCACCTGCGGATGCAGATAAGAAAGCCTCTGCGCCCGCTGCATAACCTGATTTCGCTTCTCTTCCACCACGTGCGAAAGTGCACGTTTTAGCTTCCTTTCCGTCTCATCCAAATATACGCGGACAACATCGTATTCATAAACCGCAAGCTCCGCTGCCGCAGAAGGTGTCGGCGCACGAAGATCTGCTACATAGTCAGCGATTGTTGTGTCGGTCTCATGTCCCACCGCCGAAATGACCGGGGTCTGACATGCAAAGATCGCCCGGGCAACAATCTCCTCGTTAAATGCCCAAAGATCCTCGATCGAACCGCCGCCTCTTCCTACAATGATTACATCTACGCCGAATGCATCCAGTCTTCGTATCCCGTCTGCAATGCTTTCTGCAGCATCTTCTCCCTGTACAAGTGCAGGGCACAAATACAGCTGCACATAAGGATTCCTCCTGGACGCAATATGAATGATATCCCGGATTGCCGCCCCCGTAGGCGCTGTTACAATCCCAACCGTGCTGGCAAATGGAGGAATCGGTCGCTTATATTCCTGCTCAAACATCCCCATCTCTTCCAATTCCTGCTTCAGCTTCTCAAACTTCTCATATAGCAATCCAGCCCCATCTAAGATGATCTCTTTCGCATAGAGTTGATATCTGCCGTCGCGCTCATAGACATTGACACTTCCAAGAACGATGACTTGCTGCCCTTCTCTCATCCGAAAAGCAAGACCGCCTCTCTGTCCGGCAAACATCACGCAGGCGATCGTCCCCGTCTCATCCTTGAGGGAAAAATAAATATGTCCGGAAGTGTGATATTTGCAATTTGACACTTCTCCTTTCACATAGATGCGCCCAAGCATGAAATCTTGTGTAAACATATTTTTAATGTAAGAATTGACTTGACCGACGGAATATACACTGCGCATGGCACTACCTCGAATTGACGATCTTTCCAAGAACTCCGTTGATGAAAGACGGACTCTCTTCACCACCATATCTCTTCGCCAGTTCTACTGCCTCGTTGATCGCAACCCCCTGCGGCACTTCCTCATCCCACTCAATCTCATAAACTGCAAGACGAAGAATAGTCAGGTCTACTTTTCCCATTCGGGATGTCTTCCATCCTGTCACGGAAGCATTGATCTTCTCATCGATCATCTCCACCTTCTCCGCAATTGCGGCATATTTTGTGCGAATGTATTCTTTCTCTGTGTCCTTTGCCGATTCCAGCTCTTCCAGATAAAGTGCAAGCTGCTCTTCCATCTCTTCCTTCGGTTGAAACTCGATGCGGAATAATATTCTAAAAATGTGTTCTCTAAGTTCTGATCTTCCCATTGTATACCTCACTGTCTGTTTTTTCAAAGGTTATCTCTTCGATAGGCTCTATTATACTACATAACCTTCCATATTGCAAAATAGAATTCAGCACACGAAAAGAGATTATGAAAAACCTTTCATAATCTCCCTGTGAGCCGTGATTTTTTCAAATCTATTCTTCACCCATGTCTACACCCGCAATACGGATATTGACATCCGCAACGGTAAGCCCGGTCATATTCTCCACCGCCGCTTTGACTTTCTCCTGAATCTTTGCTGACACATCCATGATGTTATAGCCATATTTCAGGACAAGTGCCAGAGATACTGTCACGATTCCTTCCAGCACATCCACCTTCACGCCTCTGGATAAATTCTTCATTCCCAGTCGTGCGATCAGGTCATTTGTGATATTTCCTGCCATGGAAGCAACCCCTTCTACCTCTGTGGCTGCCAGAGCTGCAATGATCGCAACTACTTCATCGGCGATCTTTACTTCCCCGAGATTCGGATCCTGATGTATCGTATACGTATTTCTTTCGTCTTTTACCATTTCTAAAACCTCCTGTCTGGTTTGCTGTCTGTTATGGTTATTATAACAAATTTCTCATTATTTGCAAACAAAAAACTTTAAGAACGGCCAAATTCAGACAGAACGAGTCCCTCGTTTCGATCCAGTGTCATACGGATGCTCCAGCTATTGACAAACAGAAGAAGCGGACGATCCTTTAAGTCCTTGATCTTCTTCATGTCAGAAGTTCCGATTACTTTATCAAGATCAATGTCTGTATTCTCAATCCAGCGGATGTGCTCATATGGAAGCTGATCCATGCGGATCTCCACATTGTATTCATTTTCCAGACGGTATTTTAATACGTCAAACTGAAGCACACCGACAACTCCGACGATAATTTCTTCCATCCCGGTGTTGTACTCCTGAAAAATCTGGATCGCACCTTCCTGAGCAATCTGATTAATTCCTTTGATAAACTGCTTACGCTTCATCGTATCCACCTGACGTACTCTGGCAAAATGTTCCGGTGCAAAAGTCGGAATTCCCTCATAGCAGAACCGCTCTGCTGAAGTCGTAAGAGTATCCCCGATCGAGAAGATTCCCGGATCAAACACACCGATGATATCTCCTCCGTAAGCCTTCTCTACCATCTTCCGCTCACTTGCCATCATCTGCTGCGGCTGAGAAAGACGCACCTTTCTTCCTCCCTGCATGTGATATACTTCCATGCCCGCCTCAAACTCACCGGAACAGATCCGCATGAACGCAATACGGTCACGATGCGCCTTGTTCATATTTGCCTGGATCTTGAAGACAAATGCAGAGAAATCCTTCTCAGTCATCGGGTCAATCTCTCCTTTATCTGACTTTCTCGGGAGCGGCGAAGAAGTCATAGAAAGGAAATGCTGTAAAAATGTCTCCACACCAAAGTTCGTGAGCGCAGAGCCGAAAAATACCGGAGAAAGTTCTCCCTTGCTTACCAGCTCCTGGTCAAACTCAGCACTTGCTCCGTCTAACAGTTCCACTTCTTCCTCCAAAAGAGAAAGTGCATCTTCCTCGATCAGTGTACTCAGCTCCGGATCATCCAATGAAATTTTCTTCACTTCTCCCATTTTTGTTCCTTTTTGTGTATCTGAGAACAGTTCAATTTCCCGATGTTCTCTGTCATAGACACCTTTAAATGCCTTTCCGGAACCGATTGGCCAGTTGACCGGACAGGTTGCAATCCCCAGTTCTTTCTCGATATCGTCCAGCAATTCAAACGTATCTCTCGCCTCACGATCCATCTTATTGATAAAGGTAAAGATTGGGATATGACGCATTACACAGACTTTAAATAGCTTTCTCGTCTGCGCCTCCACACCTTTGGATGCATCGATCACCATCACCGCAGAATCCGCAGCCATCAGTGTACGATAAGTATCCTCCGAGAAGTCCTGATGTCCCGGTGTATCCAGAATGTTAATGCAATATCCATCGTAGTTGAACTGAAGCACGGAGGAAGTCACTGAGATTCCTCTCTCTTTCTCAATCTCCATCCAGTCTGATACTGCATGTTTTGCGGTCGCCTTCCCTTTGACAGATCCTGCCTGATTGATCGCGCCGCCGTATAATAAAAATTTCTCGGTCAATGTCGTCTTACCGGCATCGGGATGAGAAATAATCGCAAATGTTCTTCGTTTCTTTATTTCATTCGTAATATTTGACATAATGTTCTCCTGCTTTGCTTTTTTTCAACGTTTCTATTATAGCAACTCTTTTTTTGTTTATCAACAAAAACTATTTTTCTTCTGCCTTTGCCTCTTCTTCCCCACTATGTATCGGTGTGATCACGATATTCTGCGGGGCAATCCCTGTTTTTCTTGTGACGATATCTTCAATCTGTGCACGATTAGCATCTGTCAGATCTGCGTTGCTTACAACCACATCTGCACTGTCCACCGTCAGATTGACGACCGTCTCTGAAAATCCCTTCGATGCAAGAAGTGTCTCCACTGCCACTTCCTTCTCAGACAGATCCGTCAGCTGGATCATCTCATTGACTGCCTGCTGCTTCTGTTCTTCACCGATCTCCGCATTATCAATGATCGCCTGAAGCGTCTCCTTATTCTTTGCGCGCACTTGTTCTCTGGAAACCTTTGCCTCTGCCACTACTTTATTCGCCTCTCCGCTTGTAAGTACTGCCTCCCCCGGTGTTCCATCTACCGAATCCTCCAGCGCTGCCTCCTTGTCTGTACTCTCAATATCTCCTGCCGTCTCAGCCAGCTCCTGCTCGGAGATATCAAGCAGTTCTTTGTTCGCCAGTTCTCCGCTCGTCTCCTTCCCTTCTGCTCCTCCAAACAGCTTTCCGGAATAGTTCAAGTATCCCGCCACCGCGATCATAACTGCCAGTGTTGCAATGATTACCTGATTCTTCTTAAATAGTTTTTTCAAAATGAACCCTCCTTCTTTGAATCACTCTGCTTCATTATTTTAATTTTATGCGTTTCAATACCAAATAATGCCTGCACTGCCTCCGTGATTTCCTTTCGCACGACAGCATCATCCCCTCCGGCTGCACTTACAAGCACTCCTTCCACCTGAGGGTGTACTTCCTTTCGCACATACGGTGTATGTGCTCCTTGCGCAGTATCTTCAAACACTGTTTCCTCCCGTCTTGCAGACTCGCTTTTCTCCAAATCTTTCTCCACGACTTTCTCTGCCGATGTGCGAAACGTAATCATCACCCGCACCCTTCCCACACCCTCGGTCCGTTTTAAGATATCTTCCAATTCCCGCTCCATCGTTTCCCGATACGTATCCAAATCCGTCGTCTTTCTATCATCTGCCTCACTCGTTCTTTCTTTTTCCAAGCTTTCACCCGGTTTCGGAGTCGGAATTGCAATGATCACAAGAAGGATCCCGACAAGAAGCACGACCAGCAGTTGATGTTTCTTCGGAAATCCTTCTGGAAATTTCCAGTCCCACCGTTCCCTATTCACTGTACTCTTCCCCTCCTTCTTTTTCTCTTTCCTCAGCGATTTCTTCTTCCTTCATTCTGTCTTGTTGTGGATTGTTGCCGCCATAGTCTTTTGGAAGATAATCTTCCGGGCAGATTTCCTTAAGGTACTTTGTCTGCTCCTCGATCTTTCGCAATTCCTCCTCATAAGTATGCTTCTGAAACACTTCTTCAAAAGTTTTTTCCATTCCGGCAACCTTTAGCAGCGGACTGATCACAAGCAAGATCAATAAAAGTCCTGTAAAAAACTTCAGATACTTCCTGTATCCATCACCGGGGATCAAATGAAGTGCCGCTGTCATAAGCACCATATAAAACGCAATATTTTCCACCCATTGATACAGTCCCTCTGTCATCTTTCTCTCCTTCAAATGCATTAAGTTGTCGATGCTGTGACGATCACGATCGTCAGTAGAAACAGTAATCCCGTCGTAAAGATTATCCTCAGCAGAAGCTGATACCCTTTGCCGATTCCAGAAATGCAGCCGACAATCCGCTGATCCGATACCGGCTGGATCACCGCCGCCACCAGTTTGTAGAGAAATGCGACCACTGCGACCTGCAAAAACGGAACCGCACAGATTCCTACACAGATGATGGCGCCGGTAATCCCGATACTGTTCTTGATAAGAACGGTTGTCCCAAGAACAACCTCCGTCATTCCTCCAATTGCATCTCCGATCCCGGGAATTGCCTCTGCAGTCTTTGTCACCACCCCTCTCTTGACAGAATCGATCACCGGAAGCAGCATTCCCTGAACAAGATTCAGACCAACGACACATGCAAGAAGTGTCTTAATGCTCCAATCGATTCCCGTGTGGATCAGATCTGCCATTTTCGATAAATATTCTTCGGAAGAAAGATGATTCAATAACTCCAATATGGTATAGACCTGTACAAATGGAAGCAGGACATTCAAGATCAAAAGCTCCACAAGAAAGATCAAAAATAAAACCAGATTATAAAACGCTGCCGATGTCACACCCCCATTTGCAACGGCTACTGCGAGAAAGTAGACCGGTCCAAGCACCTTCATAAATGAAGTCAAAATGGTAAGTCTCTGCGCTGTAAGATCTGTCATCATCCGAAAACCATTTAAGCACACGTTAAATAATAAAAGATACAAAAGATAAAAACTAATCTCTGAAATCTGGCGGTTTGGAAATATACCGGAAAAATTGGCAAATACAGCCGCAATCACTGCAAGCATCAATATATACACAAGACTCTTTTTGCTCTGCCCAAACTCATAGGCAACCTGATCTTTCACAAACTGTCCGACTGCCTCAAACGACATCGGAAGATCTCCTTTTTCAACCTCTTTCACCATCTTGGAAAAATCCATCTTCCCTTCCGGGAACATGCTTTCGAGCGCCCCCGTCACTTCCTCAAAGCCAAACTCTCCGAAAAGAGCCTCCTCCACAGCTTCCTTTGCCTCCTTAAGCGCCTGCTCTTCTTCTATCTCCGATGCCTCTGCATGCGCTGTCGACAAAAAAAGCAACAGCAGCGCAAACAGAATTCTTGTCCACCATGCTTTTTTTCTGTCCCATACCGGTTTCTGCTCTTTCATGTGCCTCCTCCCAACTCCCATTTTCACTACGTTAAAAATGCATGGATCGTCTCCAACAACGCCAGCAGGATCGGCATGCCAAGCGCCAATATCGTCAGTTTACTGAAAATCTCAATCTGGGATGCCACCGTCTGATAGCCGGCATCTTTGCAGATTCCAGAGGAAAATTCCGCTGCATAAGTGATTCCCACCATCTTTAGCAGTGTACCGATATACGCCCGGTCAATCGTGATCATATCTCCAATTGCACGAAGCGTCTCAAGGATAATCTCCAGTCTCCCTACAATATTCAGAAAAATGAAAATGCTGACCGCCACACTTAGGTAGATGCCATACTCAGATTTTCCATTTTTAAACTGAATCGCAAGCAGCGCGCCCGCCACACCCACAAGTCCAATCTGTACTGCATTCAACTCGTATCCCCCTTCTCCATCTCTTATAAGGAAAATAGCTGCTCAATGGAATGAAACAGTTCCTGAATATAGGGAAGAATCCAAAACAGTACGAGCAGAAGCCCTGCAAGACTTGTCAGAAATGCCTGTTCCTCCCGGCCACTGTGTTTTAATACCTGACATAGTACCGAGACGAGGATCCCGACTGCCGCAATCTTAAAAATAAGCTGAACACTCATGTACTCCTCCCACTAGATCAATAAAATTGTAATAAAAATCCCACTCATCACACCGAGACAGCTGCATAGTTTCTGCTTCGCAGCCAGTCCTTCCCGCACGTCTTGTACTTCCACCTTCAGTTGTTCCAGATACAGATCGATCGCCCCTTCCTGGGCATGTCCGCCGAGATACCCGATACTATTTCCAAATTCTTTTAATTCTTCTAACTCTTCCCTCGTAAGCTTTGTTGTACAAAGTCGCTCTTCCACCGCACAAGACCATATTTCGGCAAAGGAACTTCCCGCACGTCTTGCAAGCTGTCCGGATACCTGTGTCAAAAACAAGCAGTACGGTGCCTTTACTTTTCTTGAAATGCGGGCAAATGCTTCCTCAAGCGGTGCGTGCGTGTATGCAATTTCTTCTTTTAACAACAAAAGGATCCTCCGCAGACATTTCAGATCGTTCAGATGTCGTTTGAGATCAGCCGCCGTCAGATACCCGATTCCACTCGTCCCAAGAACGATCAAGATAATTCCGATTCCTTTCACACGCATGCCCCCTTCTCGTATTGTTCTCGGTAAAGCAGTGTTCCTCTTTCATCATAAATTCCTTCTACCTCTCCGATATGAATCCCATTTTTCAAAACAACATAACGACCAAACCTCTTTTTCTGGATCAGCTGCTGCAACACAGGTTTCTTTTGCACCTCTGCCATCGATGTGCCATGAACAGTTGCCAGCATACAGCATCCGCAATGCATTGCGTACTCCACCGCATGAATATCCTCCGGTGCCCCGATCTCATCGACTGCAAGTATTTTGGGAGCCATCGACCGAATCAACATGAGCATTCCCTCTGCCTTGGGACATCCATCTAAAATATCCGTGCGGATCCCAAGCTCATTCTGTGCAATCCCAAGATGACACGCCCCCAGTTCTGAGCGTTCATCGACCACGCCTACACTTTCCCCCTGAATCCATCGATTTCCGTCTGAAATCTGACGGATCAAATCCCTCAGCAATGTTGTCTTCCCACATCCCGGAGGGGAAATGATCAGCGTGTGGTACAGCTGTTGATTGTATGTAAGATACGGCAATACTTTCCCTGCACAGTCCTTTACCTCATGTGCCACCCGGATATTGACGGATGAAATATACTGGATATTCTTTATCGTTCCCTGATCCATAATCACTTTTCCTGCCATTCCTACCCGATGTCCTCCTTCCACTGTCAGAAATCCCTGTCGCAGCTCCTCTTCAAAAGCATATAAAGAATAGCTGCTGATATAATCTACCGTCTCGCGCATTTCTGTCTTCGTGACAAGATGCGGTTTTCCATTCCGCTTTGGAATCCTCTCTTTTCCACGGATATTTAAGATTACTGGACTTCCCACACGAAGACGGATCTCCTGAAGTCCTTCCATGTCTATCTCTTCCTGGCTGATCAGTTCCTGAATCTCTCTTGCAAGAATCTGCAGCACCTGACTGTTTTTTCCGATTGCTCTGTTCATCTTTGTCCACCTCTTAAAACAGTATATGAGAAACTTGTCTGTTTAGAACCAGATTCTCACACGGAATGTATTTCGATAAGGATCCGAAGAACTTTTCTATGCAAAAAAGACTCTGCACAGATTTCTCTGTACGGAGTCTTTTTCGCATATTTATAAAATTCAACTTCTTATTCTGCTACATCTTTGATGGAGAAGCTCATTCTTCCCATCTTATCTTTTCCTAAGCAGACTACTTTGACTTTATCGCCAAGTGTCAGAACATCTTCTACATTTTTGATGCGCTCTTTGGAAATCTTGGAAATGTGTACCATTCCTTCTTTACCCGGAGCAAATTCTACAAACGCTCCAAATTCTTTGATGCTTACGACTTTTCCTTCCAGCACCTGTCCTGCTTCAAAGTCTGTGACAATGATCGCAATCATCTTCATCGCTTCTTCCATCGCCTCTGCATCTACACCGCATACAGACACTGCACCGTCATCTGTAATATCAATCTTCACACCAGTCTGTTCAATGATCGCATTGATCGTCTTTCCGCGCTGTCCGACAACATCACCAATCTTTGCAGGATCAATCTGCATCTGACGGATCTTCGGAGCGTACGGTCCAACAGAAGCACGCGGCTCTGCAATCGCCTTGCTCATTACTTCATCTAAAATATAAGTTCTTGCTTTCTTTGTGCATGCAATTGCTTCCTCGATGATCGGTCTTGTCAATCCGTGAATCTTAATATCCATCTGGATTGCTGTGATACCTTTATGTGTTCCGGCAACCTTAAAGTCCATATCTCCAAAGAAGTCTTCGAGTCCCTGGATATCTGTCAGAACGATATAGTCATCGTCTGTCTCCCCTGTCACAAGACCTGCGGAAATTCCTGCCACTGCTGATTTGATCGGAACACCTGCTGCCATCAGCGACATGCTGGATGCACATACACTTGCCTGAGAAGTAGAACCATTTGATTCAAATGTCTCTGATACCGTACGGATCGCATACGGGAACTCTGCCTCGCTTGGAAGTACCGGTACGAGAGCTCTCTCTGCAAGCGCACCATGTCCGATCTCACGACGTCCCGGTCCTCTTGACGGCTTTGTCTCACCGACAGAGTATGACGGGAAGTTATAGTGGTGCATATATCTCTTGGAAGTCTCTGCCTCATCAAGACCATCAATTCTCTGCGCCTCTGAAAGCGGTGCAAGTGTTGTAATAGTACAGATCTGTGTCTGACCTCTTGTAAACATTGCCGAACCGTGTACTCTCGGAATCAAATCAGTCTCTGCTGCAAGCGGTCTGATCTGATCGATCGCTCTTCCATCCGGACGCTTGTGATCTTTTAAGATCATCTTGCGGACAGTCTTCTTCTGATACTGATATAATGCTTCTCCTAAGAGTTCCAGCCACTCTTCGTTCTCTGCAAATGCTTCTTCTAACTTCTCACGGATCACGCGGATATTTTCTTCTCTGACTTGTTTTTCATCTGTGAATACCGCTTCTTCCATCTCTTCCGGTGTCACGATCTCTTTGATCGCCTCAAACAATTCTTCCGGCACTGCACAGCTTGTGTATGCATGCTTTTCTTTTCCACACTCTGCCACAATCGTATCGATGAACTTGATCACTTCCTGGTTCACTTCATGTGCCGCAAAGATCGCCTCGATCATCTTCGCCTCCGGTACTTCATTTGCACCTGCCTCGATCATAATGACCTTATCTCTTGTGGAAGCAACTGTCAACTGCAGATCAGAAACCGCTCTCTGTGCCGCATTCGGATTGAATACAAACTCTCCGTCGATCAGTCCTACCTGTGTAGTAGAAGTAGGCCCATCAAACGGGATGTCAGAGATTGCTGTGGCGATCGCAGAACCTAACATTGCTGTCAGTTCCGGGCTGCAGTCCGGATCCACAGACAATACGAGGTTATTTAATGTCACATCGTTTCTGTAATCCTTTGGAAACAGAGGTCTCATCGGTCTGTCAATGACACGAGATGTCAGGATCGCATTTTCAGACGCTTTCCCTTCTCTCTTGTTAAACCCTCCCGGGATCTTTCCTACCGCATATAATTTCTCTTCATATTCAACGGAGAGCGGGAAGAAATCGATGCCCTCTCTCGGTTTTTCAGATGCTGTCGCTGTCGATAATACAACAGTCTCTCCATAGTGCATCAAAGCCGCACCATTGGCCTGTGCTGCCACTCTGCCTACATCGACACGCAGAGTTCTTCCGGCTAATTCCATTTCAAATTTTTTAAACATACTGTTCTCCTTTTCTTCGCCGGCAGGCTGTACCGAAACTACTGAAAAATACATTTCTGCTTTGCACTCTGTCAATACTGCTGACAGTTCCTGCGGAAATACGCTTTTCAGTGGTCTCGGCTCATACTTTCCTGCCGTTTTTCATAAACTTCTGCACCGAATGTTTTTCATCCGGCACTTGTAACTGAAAACAAGGGATGGCACGAATAACCATCCCCTGCTAAAATCACTTTGATTATTTTCTAAGTCCTAAACGTTCAATTAAAGAACGGTATCTTTCAATATCAGTTTTCTTTAAGTAAGCAAGTAAGCCTCTTCTCTGACCTACCATTTTAAGAAGACCTCTTCTTGAATGATGATCCTTTGGATTTGCTTTAAAGTGATCTGTTAATTCATTGATTCTTGCTGTTAAGATTGCGATCTGAACTTCCGGTGAACCTGTATCTCCTTCTGTTCTTCCGTATTCTGCAATAATAGCCTGTTTCTTTTCTTTTGCGATCATGTGATGATCCTCCTTTATTCTTTCTTATTATTAATATTTGAGCGCCAGATATTAAGTAACGGTTGGAGTCTTCCAGTTACCGGATATCGGCTCGTAAATCCTTAGTTAGATTAGCATAATTGAATTTGTTTTTCAAGATTTATTTTCAATTTTCTTTTCTTTTCTCAGTTTTCGTCACTATGCACAATTCACAGTTCCCTGCGTTTAATCGCTGCAATATCTGCTTCCATCTGGCTTTTCAGCTCTTCCACAGAGGCAAACTTGCGCTCCGGCCGCACAAACGAGAGCAGTTCTACTTGAATGGTCTGTCCGTAGGTTTCTCTGTCGAACGAAAAAACATTGACTTCTAAAATCAGTTTTCCATCCGCATCCACAGTCGGCTTATTGCCAAGGTTCCCAATCCCTTGATAATAGTTCCCATCAATCCGCACACGGCACGCATAGACGCCGTTTGGCGGCGCCAGCTTTCCGATATCCGGAGTGATATTCATCGTCGGAATCCCAAGCTTTCTCCCAAGCTTTCTGCCATGCTCCACCACACCACTCATTGCATACGGATATCCAAGCAATTCTCTTGCCACTTCCATATGTCCGGCACGGACTTCTTCTTTAATATAAGTACTGCTGATTTCCCTGCCCTGATACAGTTCTTTGTCCACGACTTCCAGTTCATATCCATATATCCCTGCATACTGCTTCAGCATATGAATATCTCCGCGTTTCTCATGTCCAAAATGAAAGTCTGTCCCGACCGCAATATACGCTGCATGGAACTGATCCGCCAGCACTTCTTTGATGAACGTCTCTGCTTCCATGCCGGATATCTCCTCCGTAAATGGACAGTCAATCAGATAATCTGTCTGTCCATCGAGATGCTCATACCGTTCTTTCCCGGTCATCAGACTTTTCTTCTGTTTGCCCAGTCGTTCATAGAGCGGAGCCATGTCAAATGCAAAGACAACACTTACCACCTCTTTGGATGCATGTTCCTTCACACGGCTGACCAGTTTCTGATGGCCTCTGTGCAGGCCGTCAAATTTCCCCAGTGTCACTGCAGCTTTTCTCTGTTCCTGATAGCATTCTAGTTCTCTTACATACTGCATGTCATTTCCTCTTCTATCCTTATCCGTATTGTGAGATTTTACTTTTCGTAGAACATCTTCTCGAGCCGGAACATCTTTTCCTCCTGACGGTAGCGATAAATTCCGACAAACACTCCCTGCGCATCGTACACCCGCACCCGTTCTTCCGGCTCATACTTCTCTCTTTTCTTTACAAAAGAAAGGGAAAATGGATTGCCGTTGTACAGATACTGATTTCCAGCCTCTTTCACATCCACACTCCTGCATTCTGGAAACATGGCATCGATGGGAATGATTGCCTCCATCAGAGTCCCGTCCTGCTTCTTCTTTTCAATCTCACCTAACGTCAGGCTATCTTCCAACTCAAAACGACTTACTTTTGTCCGAAGCAGTGATTCCATACAAGCCCCACATCCAAGTTTTTCCCCAATGTCATGACAAAGTGTGCGAATGTAAGTCCCCTTTGAGCAAGATACTTCCATCGTCACTCGAGGCAGATCGATCTCCATGATCTCAATGCTGTGGATCTGGACCGGTCTCGCCTTCCGCTCAACTGTCTTTCCTTCCCTTGCCAGTTCATAAAGCTTCTTTCCCCCGACTTTCAATGCGGAATACATCGGCGGAACCTGCTCATAATTCCCGACAAACTTCTGAATACATGCAGTTACCTCTTCGCCTGTAAGCGATGCGGTATCTTTTTTCTCCAGCACTTCTCCGGAACTATCCTGTGTATCTGTGACAGTCCCAAGCAGCATCACTGCCCGGTATGTCTTATCCTTATCCGTCAACAGATCACAGAGTTTTGTCCCTTTCCCAAGGCATACCGGCAGAACTCCTGTCGCATCCGGATCGAGTGTCCCGGTATGACCGATCTTTTTCTGCCCTAAAATCCCTCTGAGCTTTGCCACGACGTCGTGAGAAGTAAACCCTTTTTCTTTATATACATTGATCACTCCGTGTATCATCTGTCTTCTGCCTTTCTTTTCTCCATTTTCTTTTGTCTGTTTCTAGAGCTGTTTTTGGATTTCTTCTACCAACCGGGAAAGAATTTCTTCTGCGCTTCCTTTCATGGTAACACCTGCCGCTTTCTTATGACCACCACCGCCAAATTGCTGTGCGATCCGGCTGACATCCACTTCACCCGTTGCCCGCAGACTGACTTTAAACTCATGATGAGATAATTCATAGAGAAAAATCGCCACTTCAACCCCTTTCGTCACGCGAAGCTGACTGACGATCCCATCCAATTCTTTTGGTTTTACTCCATAAACATCCATCTCTTCTTTTGTCAAAAAGGATGCGATACATTTCCCATCAAGAAGCAGTTTGCTGTCCAGCAGTGCCTTCCCAAGCACTTGATTCTGTACATAAGATTTCTGATAAAAAGTACGGTCAATGATTCCGGAGTAGTCAATGCTTTTCCGCATCAGTTCGGCTGCCGCCTCCATCGTCTCCGGCGCAGTGCAGGAATACTGAAATACCCCAGTGTCATGCACAATCCCAAGGTACAGACATTCTGCGATCTCCTTTGTAATCTTTTCTTTGTCTAACAGACGATACACCAACTCCGAAGTAGAACTTGCATCGGGGTCGATCTCATTTTCATCAGCGAATGCCTGATTGCTGATGTGGTGGTCGATGCACGCTGTCCGTCCTGCCTGCTCATAGAGCATTTTGGAAAATCCAAGACGATCCGAATCGCCGCAGTCCAAAAGAATGAAAAGATCATAGGTTTCTGTCTCTGTGACTTCCGAACGGATATCTGCTGCCGCACCGATAAACCGAAAAGAATCCGGCACCGGCTCCAAGTAAACATCCACCGTGATCTCCGGGTAATTTTTCTGAAGATACTGATACAATCCGAGTGTAGAACCGACACAGTCCCCATCCGGGCGGACATGTCCGCCTAGCGCCACACGATGGGCTCCCTGCAATAATCTTTCTAATTCCATATTTTCGCTTCCCTCTATTTGATATCCTTTGTCACTTCGTCGATTTTCTTAGACATGCTCACGCCATATTCAATGGACTGATCCAGAACAAATTTGACTTCCGGCGTATTTCTCATATTGAGACGATGTGCCAACTCTCTGCGGATGTATCTTTCTGCGCTCTGAAGTCCTGTAACAGTATCCTGCTGTGCCTTCTCATCCCCAAGAACGCTGATATAAGCTTTACATGTCTTCAGATCCGGTGCTACTTCCACAGCAACAACCGATGTCATCGGTGCCACTCTAGGATCTTTGATCCCGTCACGAAGGATACTGCTTAATTCTCTCTGTACTTCCATGTTGACTCTTGTATTCTTAATACTGTTCTTTCTCATCGTTGTTCTCCTTTCCATGCTTAGATGTGCCGGAAACTGCGATTTCCAGACTATATCTCTCGGGCATTGATCAACCTCCTTAGTCTGAAAATGCAGTTTCCTCAACTTCTCTATCTTATTTTTTGCCTATCTTGGCACTTCTACCATCTTGAATGCTTCAACCTGGTCTTCTTCTTTGACATCGTTAAACTTCTCAAATACAAGACCACATTCATATCCGGCTCTAACTTCCTTGACATCATCTTTGAAACGTTTCAGCGAAGCAAGAGCACCCTCGAAGATCACAACACCATCTCTCGATACTCTGACAGAACATCCTCTCTCAAATGTACCATCAAGCACATAGGAACCTGCGATTGTTCCAACACCAGATGCCTTGAATGTCTGGCGTACTTCCGCATGTCCGAGCACTTTCTCCTCAAATACCGGATCCAGCATTCCCTTCATCGCTGCCTGCACATCTTCGATCGCATCGTAAATGACACGGTACAGACGAAGATCAACACCTTCGCGCTCAGCGATTTCTTTTGCAGTCGCATCCGGACGGACATTAAATCCGATGATGATCGCATTGGATGCGGATGCAAGATTGACATCAGATTCATTGATCGCACCGACACCGCCGTGGATGATCTTAATGACAACTTCCTCGTTAGACAGCTTCAGAAGACTCTGTTTTACCGCCTCCACAGATCCCTGTACATCGGCTTTTACAATGATTCCAAGTTCTTTTAAGTTTCCTGCCTGGATCTGGCTGAACAGATCGTCTAAGGACATTCTTGATTTTGTCTCTTCAAGCATTCTCACACGGTTCTGAGAGATAAATGTCTCTGCAAAGCTTCTTGCTTCTTTATCAGACTCACATCCAACAAAGATCTCACCAGCATTTGGAACATCATTTAATCCGAGGATCTCCACCGGCATAGACGGTCCTGCTTCTTTGACACGTCTTCCTTTGTCATCCATCATCGCTCTTACTTTCCCGTATGCAGAGCCTGCTGCGATCGGATCTCCTACATGAAGTGTTCCTTTCTGCACAAGAACTGTTGCCACAGAACCTTTTCCTTTGTCAAGCTGCGCTTCGATGACAATTCCTCTTGCACGGCGATTCGGATTAGCCTTCAGCTCAGATACTTCTGCTGTCAGAAGAATCATCTCCAGCAGTTCATCGATTCCTTCATGTGTATGTGCAGATACCGGAACAAAGATTGTGCTTCCGCCCCAGTCTTCTGCGATCAAGCCGTATTCTGTCAATTCTTGTTTGACTCTCTCTACATTTGCACTTGGCTTATCAATCTTATTTACTGCAACGATGATCTCGATGCCTGCCGCTTTCGCATGGTTGATCGCTTCTACCGTCTGCGGCATCACACCGTCATCCGCTGCAACAACAAGGATCGCGATATCTGTTGAGCTCGCTCCACGCATACGCATCGCTGTAAATGCTTCATGTCCCGGTGTATCAAGGAATGTAATGTTCTCTCCATTGATCGTTGCCACATATGCACCGATGTGCTGTGTAATTCCACCCGCTTCACGATCGATCACATTTGTGTTACGGATCGCATCGAGAAGAGAAGTCTTTCCATGGTCTACATGTCCCATGACACATACAACCGGAGGACGTTTCACCATTGTGCTTTCATCCTCTTCGTCTTCTTTTAATAATTCCTCGATCACATCGACAACTTCTTCTTTTTCCACAAGGCATTCAAATTCCATTGCGATCTCTTCGGCAGTGTCAAAGTCTACTTCCTGGTTCACTGTCACGATCTTGCCCTGCATGAATAATTTTTTGACAATTACCGATGGCTGGATCTTCATCTTATCTGCAAGTTCCTGAATAGTAAGTGTCTCTGGAATTGTGATCATTTTGATCTTTTCTTCCTCTTTTTCCACTGGCTTTGGCTGTGGTTTTACCGGCTGTGACATCGGTTTTTGTTTCTTCCCTTTTGGAAGTCTTTCTTCTCTGTCGTCATCCCGGTAATCTTTCTTTTTATAGTTCTCTTTGCCCTTCTGGCGCTGTGGTTTCTGCTCCGGAACAATTGGTGCAGGAATGGACGGAGAAGTTCCTCTTCCATTCTCCTGTCTTCTGTCATCTCTTCTTCCGTTATTTCTTCTGTTGTCCTGTCCGCGGTCATCTCTTCTTCCCTGACCGGAGAATCCGCCTTTCTGACCCTGGCGTTCTCCTCTTCCATCCGGACGATTGTCTCCACGGTTATTGTAGTTTCTGTTCTCACCACGATTCTCCCCGGAGCGCTCTCCTCTGTTAAACGGACGGTTTCCTGAACGTTCTCCTCTGTTATCGCCATTTCTGGATCCTTGATTATTGTTGTTTCCACGGCTGTTTGTGCCATTTCCGGAACGGTAATTGCTGTTCTGACGATCCTTTTGTCCTGTACCGTTTCCTCTCTGATTATTGCCGCCATTGTTCGATCTTTGTCCGCCCTGACGCTTTCCATTCTGTGTATTCTGCGGCCGGAATACCTGCACGATATTTTTCTTTTTTGGTGTCTCCTCGGACGATGCTTCCTTCTTTCCTCCAAAAGCATCTTTCACCATGTTTTCCTGTTCATCTGTAAGGGAACTCATGTGGCTTTTCACCTCTACTTTCTTCTCTTGTAAAAAATCTAAAATTTCTTTGTTTGACTTGTTTAACTCTTTTGCCAGTTCATGTACCCGGACTTTTGTCATACGCTCTACCTCCTCTATGCCATTGTCTGCCTCTCATCCTCTATCTGCTTCTTAATTCCCTTTGCAAATCCTGCATCCAGCACGGCAAGCGATGCCCGGAATTCTTTTCCCATTGCATGCCCCAACGTATCTTTATCCTTATAAAAATAAATTGGTACTTCATAGAAATCACACATGTTCTGAAACTTCTTTTTTGTATTGTCAGAAGCATCCTCTGCCACAATGACAAGTTCTGCTCTTCCTGACTTTGTCTCTTTCTCTGTTGAAAACTCTCCGCTTACTGTCTTTCCCGCCTTGGTCGCCAGACTGATCAGCGAAAGTGCTTTACTTTGTTTCAATCGCATCCATCTCCTCTTTTAAATGTTCATATACCTCTGCCGGAATGGATTGTTTGAAAGATCTCTCAAGCCCTCTGTTTTTCACTGCCTTTTCCAGACATTCCCGTGAAAAGCAAAGGTATGCCCCGCGACCGTTTTTCTTGCCGGTCGCATCCAGAATGAATTCGTTTTCTGACGTTTTCAGTACGCGCATCATCTCTTTTTTACTTTTCATTTCACCACATCCTACGCACTTCCGCATAGGAATCTTCTTTACGCTGCCCAAACAATCACTCCGTTTCTATTCTTCATCTGCCAGATAGTCCTCTGTCTGCTCTGGCTCATCCACTTCTGCTGCTTCCATCGCCATATCCATATAGTTTTCCGGAAGATCTCCTGCCTCAATGGCCTGTGTCTCGCTCTTAATGTCAATCTTATAGCCAGTCAGACGCGCTGCAAGTCTTGCGTTCTGCCCTTCTTTTCCGATTGCAAGAGAAAGCTGGTAATCTGGAACGATCACACTTGCTGTCTTCTCATCCGGATCTGCCATAACAGAAATAACTTTTGCCGGGCTTAATGCATTCTCAATTAAGATTGCCGGATTCTCACTCCAGTTGATGATATCGATCTTCTCCCCGCGCAGTTCGTTGACAATCGCATTGACTCTTGCACCGTTCATTCCGACGCATGCTCCAACTGGATCAACATCCGGATCATTGGACCATACGGCGATCTTTGTACGAGAACCTGCTTCTCTGGAAATACTCTTGATCTCTACTGTTCCGTCTTTGACTTCTGCCACTTCTGACTCAAACAGACGCTTTACAAGTTCTGGATGTGTACGAGAAACTAAGATCTTCGGTCCTTTTGTCGTATTCTTTACTTCTACCACGTACAGTTTGATACGCTCTGTCGGCTTAAATACCTCTCCTTTGACCTGTTCATTCTCTGTCAGCATCGCGTCTGCCTTACCAAGGTTAATACTTACATTTTTGCCAACATATCTCTGAACGATACCTGTAACGATATCTTTTTCTTTTTCAAAATACTGGTCATAAACCACTTTTCTTTCTTCCTCGCGGATTTTCTGGAGGATCAGGTTTTTTGCATTCTGTGTGGCGATTCTTCCGAATTCCTTTGATTCTACCGGAATCTGGACAATGTCGCCAAGTTCAAATTTTGAATCGATCATCTTTGCATCTGCAAGGCTGATCTCCATCACCTCATCTTCTACTTCCTCCACAACGACTTTCTCCGCAAATACGGAATAATCGCATGTCTCCCTGTTCATGATGATCTTAATGTTATCTGCTTTTCCAAAATGGTTCTTGCAGGCATTCATCAATGAATTCTCAATTGCATCTAACATGGTCTCTTTGCTGATGTCTTTTTCCTCTTCTAAGATCGTCAGCGCTTCTAATAACTCAGTGTTCATTTCTATTTCCTCCTAACTGTTTAAAAATCAAGTGCAAGACGGATCAATGCGATCTCGCTTCTCTCAAATGTCTTCGGTTCACCATCTTCATATTCGATAGTGACAGTGTCTTTGTCATACGATTTTAAAATACCGGTAAATTCCTTCTGTCTGTCGATCGCACGGTACGTTCTGATCTCCACTTCTTCTCCCAGACTGCGTTTAAAATCTTTCTCTTTCTTTAGCGGTCTTCCAAGTCCCGGAGAGCTGACTTCAAAAATATAAGTATCCTCGATATAATCCTCCCGGTCCAGAATCTCTGAAAATGCACGGCTGACTACTTCACAGTCATCTACTGCAATTCCTCCCGGTTTATCGATATAAGCGCGCAGGTACCAGTTGCTTCCTTCCTTTACATACTCCACATCTACCAGTTCAAATCCATTGCCCTCCACGATCGGCAGAATCAGTTCTTCTGTTTTCTGTTCATATACTTCTCTTTTTGACAAATCATCTCTTCCTTTCTGTTCTTGTTCTTTCGTCTCTGACAAATCTGCATGATACAAAGAAGAGTGGACGTCTTGCCCACTCTTCTGTCAGTTACATATCAATCTATTAAAGAGCATAGCACAACTCTCTGGGAAAAGCAAGCGCTTTTTGCCGCTTTCGCTTTATAATCGTGTCTTCGTCCCTTTTCCATCCCGCTTATTTAACTTGAGCCGGTTTAAGGAAACTTCTTTTTCCTGATAACTTCCCTTTGTGTCAACCCCGTCGGTAAACAGATAAATCTGCTCAATCCGGTCACTCTTTTGCAGCTTCATTCCGCGCACACCGACTGCGCCTTTTTTCTTCTCCGGCACCTCCGCAAGAAGAAACCGCAGGAAATATCCTCCTTCCGTCTGAAGCACGATATTCTGCTCTTCCAAAACCTTTATAACCGCAACGACTTCGTCCGCTTCCTGAAGCTTCGTTGCCGCAGTCGTCCGCTTTGATACAAGAAACTCTTCTCCCGCCACTTGTTTTAGCATACTTTGCCTTGTCACAAATAACAGTTTTGCATCTTTTAATTCTTCTTCCGCACAAAGATATACGATTTCTTCCTGTGCACTGTCGTAGTTCCCCAGATTATCGATTGGAACACTCTTATCTCGAAACTTTCCATATGGAATATCTGAGACTTTTACCTGATGCATCTTTCCGGTATTCGTAAAAATACAAACTTTTCCAGTATTTTTACAAGGAACGATGTGCTTGTTCTCGCTGTCTGCGGCTTCTTTATTCCGCTCATACGTTGCCACATCCACAGTCTTTGCATATCCGAAGCGATCCAGAAGCAGGATCACATCCTGTTCTTCCACCTTGTTTTCTTCATAAATTGCCTCTTTTCCATTCTCGATCACAGTGCGGCGTTCTCTTGCATAAGCCTTTTTGTATCCTTCTAATTCGTCAATGATCACATTTGTCATCGAATCATAATTGTTCAGGATATCTTCATACTTTTCAATGTTTTTCAACGTCTCTTCATGTTCCTTCTTGAGCGCTTCGATTTCCAGACCGATCAATTTATAGAGGCGCATCTCCAGAATCGCCGTTGCCTGCTTCTCGGTAAAACACAGTTTTGCTGCCTTTTTCTTGGATGCCGCTGTCTTAAACGTAATATTCTCCACAGTTCCGTGGATCAAGCATTCCTTCGCATCTTTGATCGACTTGCTGCCTCTTAAGATCTCAATGATCAAGTCAATGACGTCACACGCCTTGATCAGACCTTCCTGAATCTCTTTTTTCGCAAGTTCTTTTGCAAGCAATGTCTTATATTTTCTCGTCATCAGTTCAAACTGAAAATCTACGTGGTGTTCGATGATCTGACGGAGCCCCATCGTCTCCGGTCTTCCATCGGCAACTGCAAGCATGTTCACCCCAAACGTATCTTCCAGACGCGTCTTCTTATAGAGCATGTTTTTCAGGTTTTCAATATCCGCATCTTTTTTCAGTTCGAGAACAATACGGATCCCTTCTTTAGAAGACTGATTCGAGATGTCTACGATATCATTTGTCTTCTTTGCCTCCACCAGTGCACAGACATCGTTCAAAAACTTTCCGATCCCTGCGCCGATCATCGTATAAGGAATCTCAGAGATGACCAGACGTTTCTTTCCGCCTTTTCCATTCTCTACCTCTACTTTTCCGCGAAGTTTGATCTTTCCTGTACCGGTCTCATAGATGGATGGCAGATCATCTTTGTTGACTACGATGCCCCCGGTCGGGAAATCCGGCCCCTTCAGATATGTCAGAAGTTCTTCCGTTGTGATCTCATTGTTCCTCATGTATGCCTTTACTGCATCGATCACCTCACCCAGGTTATGTGTCGGGATACTCGTGGCCATACCGACTGCGATTCCCTCCGCACCATTGACAAGGAGGTTCGGAATTCTGACCGGAAGCACTTCCGGCTCTTTTTCTGTCTCGTCAAAATTTGGCACAAAATCTACAATGTCTTTATCAAGATCTGCCAGATACGCTTCCTGCGTGATCTTGGCCAGACGACTCTCCGTATAACGCATCGCCGCAGCGCCGTCCCCTTCTATCGACCCGAAATTCCCGTGGCCGTCTACCAGCACCATTCCCTTTTTAAAATCCTGCGCCATAACAACCAGCGCCTCATAGATGGAACTGTCACCGTGTGGGTGATATTTACCCATCGTATCTCCGACGATACGGGCACACTTTCTGTATGGTCTGTCATATCTGATCCCAAGTTCATACATATCATAGAGCGTTCTTCTCTGTACCGGCTTTAAACCATCCCGGACATCCGGCAGTGCTCTTGCTATGATGACACTCATCGCATAATCAATGTAAGACTTCTTCATCACATCCGAATACTCGGTTCTTATCACTTGCTGCTCGTTCATATTTTACCTCACCTAACTATATATCCAGTTCTGCCTCTGCCGCATTCTCATAGATAAATGCACGTCTCGGCGGAACATCACTTCCCATCAGCATCTCTGTCACACTAGATGCCATTCTCGCATCTTCAATCTCTACCAATTTTAACATTCTTGTCTCCGGGTTCAATGTGGTCTCCCAAAGCTGCTCTGCATCCATCTCCCCGAGACCTTTGTACCTCTGCAGAGTAAACGGGCCGGTCTGGCGCTTCCGGTACTGTTCGAGTGCCTTATCGTCATACAGATACTCTTCCTCACCCTTCTTCGGCATCGCCTTGTAAAGCGGCGGCATCGCAATATAGACATGTCCCTCAAAGATCAACTCCGGCATAAAGCGATAGAATAAGGTCAGAAGCAATGTAGAAATATGCGCTCCGTCCACATCTGCATCTGCCATGATAATGATCTTATCATAGCGGAGCTTACTGATGTCAAAATCATTCCCATATCCTTCTGAAAACCCACACCCAAACGCATTGATCATCGTCTTGATCTCCGCATTTGCCAGCACTTTATCAATGCTTGCCTTCTCCACATTCAAAATCTTTCCACGGATCGGCAAGATCGCCTGATACAGCCGGTCACGCGCCGTCTTTGCGGATCCTCCCGCCGAATCTCCCTCAACGATAAAGATCTCACACTTTGATGCATCACGGCTCTCACAGTTTGCAAGCTTTCCGTTGCTGTCAAACGAATATTTTTGCTTCGTCAGCAGATTCGTTTTTGCACGTTCTTCTGTCTTGCGGATCTTAGCCGCTTTCTCTGCACAGCCGATCACCTTCTTCAACGTCTCAAGATTTCGGTCAAAGTAGCGAACAATCTCTTCCCCGGTCACCTTTCCCGTAGCTTTGGATGCATCTGGATTGTCAAGCTTCGTCTTCGTCTGTCCTTCAAATCTAGGATCCGGATGCTTTACCGAGACGATCGCCGTCATCCCGTTTCGAATATCCGCTCCGGTAAAATTGGAATCTTTCTCTTTTAAAATACCAAGCTCCCTCGCATATTGGTTGATAACTGTAGTAAATGTCGTCTTGAATCCAGTCAGGTGCGTACCGCCCTCCGCATTGTAAATGTTATTGCAGAAACCAAGCACATTTTCATGGAACTCATTGACATACTGAAATGCCACTTCCACCTCGATACCTTCTGCTTCCCCTTTAAAATAGACTGGCTCATGGATGACCTCTTTCTTCTGGTTCATATCTTTGATAAAACCGATGATCCCATCCGGCTCATGAAACTCAATATGTTCTGTCTGCTCTCGTCTCCGATCCTCAAAGATAATCGTCAGTTCTGGATTCAGATACGCCGTTTCATGCAGACGACTCTTCACCTCATCTGCCTTAAACTTTGTCTTCTCAAAAATCTCTCCATCCGGCAAAAAATTCACAAGTGTACCGGTCTTTCTCGTCTTTGCGATCACCGGGAGAAGGCCGTCCTCCAGCTCTACGACCGGAATCCCCCGCTCATACCGGTCATGGTGTACCCCGCCGTCCCGGCTGATCTTCACATCCATATATTCTGACAACGCATTGACTACGGAAGATCCGACACCATGGAGTCCACCGCTTGTCTTGTAAGCCGAATCATCAAACTTTCCTCCCGCATGCAAGGTCGTGTAGACAAGCCTCGCTGCAGAAATTCCCTTCTGGTGCATGCCGACTGGAACTCCTCGTCCATTGTCCTCCACCGTAGCCGAACCGTCTTTTTCTAAAAAAACACTGATCTTATTACAGAATCCGGCGAGATGTTCATCCACCGCATTATCCACAATCTCATAGATCAGATGATTCAGTCCCTTTGTAGACACACTTCCTATATACATTCCCGGACGCTTCCGGACCGCCTCCAGCCCTTCGAGCACCGAAATACTATCTGCATCATATGTATTTTTCTTAGCCATTTACCCCTGTCCTTTCACGTTCTTTATCAAAGCTTCACACATTCTACCACAAATGTTCAGGATTTTCAACTTTATTTTCGAACAGCTGTTCTTTCTACTTCTAAACTCCTGTTTTTATGGATTTTCCACAATCACTTTCTGAAGTGTCACTGCAAGCAGTTCCATCGCATTTCTCATTTCCTCTACCGTGTTTGTCTGCGCCCCTGCCTCGATCAAAAGCGACTTCGGGCGCATGTGCAGACTGTAGCGGTACCCACGGAGAAAGATCCTCCTTGTAAATCCAGGATACATCTGTTCTGCCGCCAGCTTCATTTGAAGTGAAAATGCTAGATTGTCCTGTATGTATGGGTTTGGAAGGTATGCGATATCTCCGTTATCCTTTGTCCGGCTCAACCCATTAAAAAACATAATCTGCGCAGTCGGTTTTCCATTTACTTCTGTCACCAGATGCGTATCCTCCCCCACGCCGTCCCGGTGAAGATCGATCACAACTTCGATGCTTGGATGTTCTTCAAGGATTGGCCGCACTCCCGCCTCCGCATACTCATATGCTGCGCTCCGGTCCAACTGTCCATTGATCAGATCGTAGACACCTGGATGGTGGATCGTCGGAATCCCAAGTGCATTTAACCGCTCTGCGAGAAGCTTCCCCATCCCGACGATCGTTGTGTCTGTATCTCCCTCCACGGAATCGATGAAAGCTTCCTGCGAATGCGTATGGAAAATAAGAATTTTCGGTGCATCTCCCTGCTTTTCAATCTTCATGCTCCTTGACAGGAGGTCATCCGCATTCAACTGATCCGGCCCAATCATAGTCGCACTGTCCACCGTATAAAAATTGCTGAGCAGATAATCAAAATCCCGCAGCTTCTCTATAGACATCTCCGGGGGAACCTGAGCCATCTTGGGCGGCTCCTCTACCGTTACCGCTTTCTCTGGATTCACCAGTTTTCCATCTGCCCCCACTTCATTTTCATCCTCCGCCTGCTTTTTCAAGATCATCTCGTACGTTTCTTCATCCTCCAGCGATGCCCGATAAACTTTCTGGCGCCGCAGATATCCACCGGCAGGCAAAATCTGCATCGCCTGCTTTGCGATCCACTCCCCCGGAGCAAGAACAGGTTCCGCTTTTAAATAAGAGAGAGAAGGCAGGTATCGCTCCTCTGCCCTCTTCTGCACACTTTTTGCCACTGCCTTTTTATCAAAAACTGTCCCCATATTTTGCAAAATACATAAAAACACAAGAAAGACTGCGATCTTTCCAGTCATACTTCCTGTCCCTGTCAGCTTCCATCTCTTTTTCACGCATCCACTTCCCCACTATTTTCTGCTGCTCTTGTCCATCCTGCCACAATCGCCCTGCCTTTAAACTATATGAGCCAAACAAAAAATTTATGAGGCTGTCCCTTCCGAAAATAAGATATTTAATGCCTCCGAGATTGTAAAACTCACCCGCTTGATAGTGTCATCAATATTTTTTGGTGTCATATACATCCCATTCAGATGCGGAGCGATCAGCTCCCGGATCAGTTCCTGCTTCTCCGCCTCGTTGTAACTGCGCAGCGTCTCCCCTACACTTTTTAGCAGTTCAGAAGACTCCAACGCTACAATGAAGTTTTCCATCGTATCATTGACGATCGTCACCGCATCTACCACAGTCGGAACACCGATCCCGATCACCTTGACACCCAACGTCTCACTGTTTAATGCCAGCCTGTGGTTCCCCACACCAGATCCCGGGCAGATTCCGGTATCTGTAATCTGAATCGTCCGGTTTAATCTTTTACTGTTTCTCGCCGCAAGTGCATCGATCGCCACAACAAAATCCGGCTCCGTTCCCTCCACAACCCCCTTCACAATCTCCAGCGTCTCCATTCCCGTCTGCCCCGTAACCCCGGGCACTACAGCACTGACAAGATATACTTGATCTTTTCCCATCGCATATTTTCCATATTCTTTTACGATGTGCCGTGTGACATGCAGATGATCTGCCACATAAGGTCCAAGTGCATCCGGTGTCACCTCGCGGTTTCCAAGCCCTACCACAAGAACAGATACTTCCTCCTTTCGTTCCGGTATGAGTTCTTTGATATCCTCTGCCAGCTTTTTTGAAATTTCCCTGTGATAATCTTCATCCGGCACAGCCATATTCGGCGCCTCGATGGTCAGATACGTGCCGACCGGCTTTCCCATCATCTTTGCTCCATTCTCTGTCTCAACAACGACGCGGGTCGTCCGGATCTCTCTCTCCTCGTCGTAAGTCTCTTCCACACTCACACCCGGAATCTCCACATGATCCGACACAAACCGTTCCCTTGTCTCCAGCGCCAAGTCTGTACGAATATTATAATTTTCCAACATTACATTCTTCTCCTCATTTCCACTCTGTTTTTTAATAGTTTTTACAAAAAAATGGGAAATATGTATTGACAGAACAGATTCTATCCATTAAACTAAATAAGTGTGTTCGACAGAACGTCCGTGTCCGAATCTGCCGAATTACCCTAACGAATAGAAAATAAAAAAATCACATATTTGGAGGTGTACGATTTGGCTAACATTAAATCTGCAAAAAAAAGAATTTTAGTAAACGAAACAAAAGCTGCTAGAAATAAAGCAATTAAATCAAAAGTAAAAACTTACGTGAAAAAAGTAGAGACTGCTGTTGCTCACAGCGACAAAGCTGCTGCTGAAGAAGCTTTAAAAGCTGCTATCGTTGAGATCAACAAAGCTGGTTCTAAAGGTGTTTACCACAAGAACACTTGCGCTAGAAAAGTTTCTCGTTTAACAAAAGCTGTTAACGGAATTGCTTAATTAGAAAGCTTAATCAAATAGAAATAAAAAGAAGTAATCATACCGTCATGTGATTACTTCTTTTTTTATTTCATAGGACCAATTCCTACAAAATCCTAATTTTCTCTCACAGCAGGCGCCCTATAAAAGAGCGCCTGCACATATCCTTTGATCTGGAAAAATCTTACAGAAACAGATTTTTCACATCATTGAATAAAATCAAGATCATCAATCCAAAAAGCAGCACAAATCCTGCAAAATGGACCATTCCCTCTTTCTCCGGCGCAATCCGCTTGCCACGGATCACTTCCAGGATCAAAAATACCAGTCTCCCACCGTCTAACGCCGGAATTGGAAGCAGATTCATCACCCCTAAGTTTGCCGATAACAAGATTCCGATGTTCATCAGATTCAGGAATACAATTGCCATTCCCGCCGGTTTCGCAGCCTCATAAGTATCATCTACAAGGTTTACAATTCCTACCGGGCCGGCCATCTGGTCAAGACCGACTTTTCCGGTGACAAGCATCTTCAAGCCATCCAATGTCGTACAGATCCAATATTTCACTTCATAGACTCCATACTGAAGCGCCTTCAGTCCATCCGCCTTCTCATTTTGCGCCTTTCCGGTCAGACCAAGCAGATACATCCCCGTTTCTTCATCCATCCGCGGCTTGATATCTACGTGATGTTCTTTTCCATCCCGCTCATAAGTGACCGTGACTGTCTCCCCCTGATGCATTTGATTATATACCTGTACCTCTCTCCAGAGATTGATATCCTTGTGATTCATCTTCACAATGACATCGCCCTTCTGCAATCCGGCTTCCTCTGCCGCTGACCCTGGAATCACATCGTCTGCAACGGCCGGATCATAGCCAACCCAAGCAACAAGGATCACCGCAAAGATAAACGCGAGAATAAAATTAAACACCGGTCCTGCCGCTATGACAGAAATCCTTGCCCAAACCGATTTGCTGTTAAAGCTTCCCGCCGACTGATCGTCAATCTCATCTTCGCCCATCATACAGGACCCTCCAAACGGCAAAAGTTTCCACGAGTATCTCGTGCCTCCCCGCTCAAAACTTAGGATCCTCGGTCCCATTCCAAGAGAAAATTCTGATACATCAATCCCATTTTTCTTTGCTAGTAAGAAATGTCCAAGTTCATGGACAATTACAATGAAACTAAAAAGTAACAAGGCAAGAAGAATGCCCATCTGTTACCACCTGCTTTCTATATAGTCATATGTTTCTGCCTCTGTCTGCAGTATTTCATCCACAGAAGGATTGGCGATATTTTTATGCGCCTCCATGCATGCCTGGATCATCTCCGGTATCTCCAAAAATCTGATCTCCCGGTTCAAGAACTTACTCACTGCCTTTTCATTTGCAGCATTGAACACCGTCGGAAGGCTTCCGCCTGCCTTTCCTGCCTCGTATGCCAGCCGCAGCCCATAGAAGGTCTCCAAATCCGGCTCCTCAAAGGTCAGCTGTGCAAGCCCTCTGAAATCCAGCCGGTCTCCCGGCAGATATCTGCGCTCCGGGTAGTAGAGTGCATACTGAATCGGCAACTTCATATCCGGTGTGCCAAGCTGGGCGATTACCGCGCCATCTACATATTCTACCATGGAGTGAATGATACTCTGCGGCTGCACAACAACCTCAATCTGATCTACATCCACTCCAAAGAGCCATTTTGCCTCAATCACTTCCAGCCCTTTGTTGACCATCGTAGAAGAATCGATCGTAATCTTCCTTCCCATCTCCCAGTTCGGATGCTTCAAGGCATCTTCCACCTGGACGTTCTGAAGGTCTTCCCATCTTCTTCCGCGGAATGGTCCTCCGGAAGCTGTGAGCAGGATCTTATGGAGCGCCCGCTCCTGTCCGCCCTGCAAAGACTGAAAAATGGCGCTGTGTTCACTGTCCACCGGAAGGATCGACACTCCGTGTTCTTTTGCCAGCGGCATGATAATATGCCCCGCAGTCACAAGTGTCTCCTTATTTGCAAGCGCAATATGTTTGCCGGCCGTAATTGCCGCAATCGTCGGCCGAATCCCGATCATTCCTACAATTGCAGTCACTAAGATCTCCACTTCCGGAAGTGTGGATACTTCAATCAGCCCTTCCATCCCAGATACAATCTTCACATCAAGATCTCTGACCTTATCTGCCAGTTCCTTTGCGCGCTCTTCACTCCAGACTGCCACAACTTTCGGTGCAAATTCCCGAATCTGCGCTTCCAGTCGTTCTATATTATTCCCCGCAGCCAGTCCTGATACTTCGATATCTTTATTTTCTCTCACAACCTCCAACGTCTGTGTGCCGATGGAGCCTGTCGAACCTAAAATTGCTATCTTTTTCATCTCATTCACCTACTTCATTATCGTCACAGCGAGATAATAGATCACCGGCGCTGTAAAAATCACACTGTCAAACCGATCCAACACACCGCCGTGCCCCGGAATCAGCTTGCCATAGTCCTTGATGTCATGGTTTCGTTTGATCGCAGATGCTGCAAGATCTCCTACTTGTGAGATCATACCGCCCACTGCACAAATAAATGCATACGCGAATGCACTTGCCTGCACATCCGGCGCGAAATAATTGATTGCCGCAGCATAGAGCGCTCCAAGAAGTGCAGCGCCTACAATCCCACCGATACCACCTTCCACAGACTTCTTCGGACTTAACTTCGGAGCCATCTTATGTTTACCGATCAGCATTCCGACACAGTACGCACAAGTATCACATCCCCAGGAACAGATAAACACAAGTCCTACGAGAAATGCCCCGTGTGGGAGCAGTCTTGTCTGATAGATGTAAGAAAGCATCACTGCCACATAAAACATTCCGAAATAAGTCAGCATTACCTGCTCTGAGCGATATTTCGGAAAAGAAAACACATAAACTGCCATCAACACGATCAAAAAGAGTATCCCGATGCAGGTAATCTCATTGATCTGGCCCGCTGCAAATGCTCCCGGCGCTTTTCCCGCCGCTACTCTGTGCAGCAAAATATAGTAAGCTGCTGCTGCCACATAGCCTGTCACACCAAGCAGTTTTTTATGCACATCTGCAATTTTATAAAGTTCACTCATTCCGATCAGACTGAGAACGAGAAGGATTCCAAACAGAATATCTCCTCCGCTGACAATCGCAAACAGCGCCACGATCACAAGCAGAATCCCGCTGATCAATCTTGTCTTAAACATTTGTATCTTCCTCCCCTGTCTTTCCAAAACGTCTGTCACGGCGATTATATTGTTCAATCGCCTTTCGCAATTCTTCCTTCGTAAAGTCCGGCCATAACACATCTGTAAAATAAAATTCTGTGTAGGCAAGCTGCCAGAGCAGATAGTTGGAGAGCCGCAATTCTCCGCTTGTACGGATCAAAAGATCCGGATCCGGAATCCCATGTGTGTCCAGATAAGACTCCAACACCTCTTCTGTGATCTTCTCCGCCTCTATCTTTCCCTCTTTGCAGTCCTTGGCAAGAGTTCTCACTGCACGGACGATCTCATCCCTGCTTCCATAATTGATCGCAATCTGGAAGTTCAGGCCATCGTTATTCTTCGAAGCCTCCTCAAGTTCTAAGATTCTTGTGCGGATATCCTCATCAAGTCCTGTCAAATCTCCGATCACGCGCACTTTCATCCGGTTCTTCTCGGCAGTCTTTAAACAAGTCTTCATATAATTTCTGAGAAGCTTCATCAGCGCATCGACTTCCCCTTTTGGCCGGTTCCAGTTCTCTGTAGAAAACGCATAGACCGTCAGATACTTGACACCCATCTTATATGCTTCCTCACAGATCCGCTCTACATTTTTGCTTCCCTGGGCATGCCCGTAATTTCTCGGCATTCCTTTCTTCTTCGCCCAACGCCCATTCCCATCCAGGATGATCGCAATATGCTGTGGTACGTTCATCTAATCAAATTCTCCTCTCTAATAGGATAAGCAAGGTCAGACGTCACTTCATCCCCCTTGCTTATCCTCCTTTTTTTCTTCTGTTGTCTCAGATCAGAAATAAAACACTGTGTGCCTCACACAGAATTTCTTCTTAGACAGTCATCACTTCTTTTGATTTTGCCTCAACAGCTTTTTCGATCTGTGCGATGTACTTATCTGTCAGTTTCTGTAATTCATCTTCCAGATCCTTGATCTCATCTTCAGAAACCTCTGTTCCTTTTAATTTCTTAAACGTATCATTTCCATCACGTCTGATGTTACGAACTGCAACCTTTCCTGCTTCTCCTTTTTTCTTAACATCTTTCACAAGTTCTTTTCTTCGCTCTTCTGTCAGCTCCGGAAATACAAGACGGATGACTGTACCATCATTGGTCGGATTGATTCCGATATCAGAAGTCAGGATTGCCTTCTCGATCTCTTTTACCATTGATTTTTCCCATGGCTGGATCTGGATCATGCGCGCTTCCGGCACAGATACATTCGCCACTTGCTGGATCGGAGTTGGTGATCCATAGTAGTCTACTGTCAGCTTATCCAGTACATGTGGGTTTGCACGTCCTGCACGGATCGTTGCCAGTTCACTTGTCAGGCTGTTGTAAGATTTCTCCATTTTTTCATTAAATACATTCAGTCTTTCATTCATTGCTATATTCCTCCGCTTCTTTTTATGATACAGTTACTTTCGTTCCTGTAAATGTTCCTGTCATCGTCTCTACGATACTATTCTCCTCGCTCAAACCAAACACGAGCATAGGCATCTGATTCTCCATACATAAGATAGATGCTGCCAAATCGATCACGGCCAGTCTCTTCTCGATCACTTCACTGATCGAAATCTCATCGTACTTCACAGCCTCCGGATTTACCTTCGGATCACTGTCATATACGCCATCGATCGTCTTCGCAACGAGCATTGCCTCTGCCTCGATCTCAATCGCACGCAGAACTGCACCTGTATCCGTAGAAAAATACGGATGTCCGGTACCTCCGGCAAAGAAAACCACCTTTCCTTCTTCAAGCGCTTTCACAGCTGCATCCTTGGAGAACAGAGTCGTGAATGCTCCACATACAAATGGAGTAAATACTTCTGTCTTCATTCCCACATGGCGGAAAATCTCAGATACATAAGTACAGTTCATGATTGTCGCCAGCATCCCGATCTGGTCCGCTTTCGTGCGGTCGATCGTCTCGCTCGTTCTTCCTCTCCAGAAGTTGCCTCCTCCGGTCACGATCGCAACCTGGATTCCTGCATCTACAAGCTGTTTTACCTGCTCTGCGACTCCGATACAGGTCGCCTCATCAAAACCTGTCTTTTTATCTCCTGCCAGCGCTTCTCCGCTGAGCTTCAGTAATACTCTCTTCATCTGTCTCGCTCCTTATTCTCTTTTGTCATTGATATATAGACATACCAGGACTCTTACGTTACCAGTATATCATAATTTTATCAAAAATGGAATCTCTTCCCGACGGGATTTCTCATTTTATCGATATTCTTCCAGTACGTTTCGGATTTCCTCATCCAGCTCTTTGATTCTTGCATCTTTCTGTTGGCAAAAAATCTCATACTCCAATTTCAATGCTTCTGCTTCCGCCTGGCACTGCACGCGATACTGGTAGTACTGATAATAGGTCATCACCTGCAAGGCTCCTGCCATCTCCTTTTCTTTGATCTCTGACAGAAGCTTTCGAAACGTCTCAGGTGTAATGGCTTCCCCGTCACCTTCTATCTGAGAAGTCACTTCCGGAAACAAAAATGCCACCGACTTCTTTTTGCTTATCGCATTCGTGAGGGCAGACTCCATCGTCATTGCATGCTTTGACACTACCACAGTCTTCACCGGAAGTACACCATCTTCCAGATTCCCAATATAGCCTCCGGACTGCTGCGGAACCGCCCATACCGAAAATCCTCGCCCCTTCAGATCTTCCTCCTTGCTCTCGGAACTTTGCCCCTCAGAGAAAAAATATCCCCCCGGTGTCCCGATCCCCGCACCATTCCATGCTGCAATCTGGGCATCCAATTGTTGTACCCACTGCTCCTCATCTTCTCCTCCCGGAGACTCTGTCTGGAACACATATTCCCATCCGCTTCCAAGCATGCCATGAAATGCTTCCATACTCATCAGTTCCGGCGAGCTTCCCGGTACTAACCCATTTTGCAGCGGAAATGTTCCTCGATATCCATATTCTGTCATGATCTGGAGTGTATCCTGTGTAAGCGTTTGATTTGCATTTGCAAAGCCAAGCAGAACACAAGTCCCTCCATTTCTCGTGTTCTCCAACCGCTGCAGCCATTCCTTATCCTGCTTCTCTAATACACGCTTCTCCTCCTCAAACGGCTTAATCCGTGCGGTAATTTCTGCATTGCTCGAAACCCACTGCTGCTCCTTTTTCTTCTCTGCCCACAGCGCCGCAGCAATGCCAATGATCCCGATGACGGTGACTACTACCGCCACAATCCTCAGCAATGCCATCCTTTGTTTTCCTGCTTTCATATTCCTTCTGCACTCTCTTTCTCTGTTTTCACTCGTATAAAACATTATACGATAAGAAAAGAAGAAAATCAATCGAAGAAAATTTTGTGAGGCGTTCTGCCTGCTGCTCACAGAAAGAGACGGCAACAGACAAAAGTCTGCCGCCGTCTCACTTTCCTTCTTATGTCATCTCTTCCTGACTAAGATTATTCTCCCCAGCCAGTTCCTCCAACATCAAGCATATTATCATTCTGCGACGGACTCTCAACTCCACTCATCGTAATGATGCTCTCTCCGTCAAACTCGATAATTTCTAATGCTGGTGCTTCATACTGTCTTTTCATTCTGCTTCATCCTTTCTACTGATTGTATCTCTTCCTACTCTGGAAGTATCTCTTTTTCTCCAAAAAGCTCCTCCTGCAGCGCTTCCTCTTCCGGCAATACCGGCTGCTCTTCCGGAAGTACAACTTCCGGCAGCTCCAATGTATGCTCTTCTCCTGGCTGCGCTTCCGCCTGATTTTCTGATGGTTCCAAATGCTCTGGTTCCTCTATAGTAATCGGCAAATTGTCATAGGTCAAGAGCCATTTTAATGTCGGATACCCTTTTGTGGATACCGAACCGAAATCCCACGCGTCTGGATCAGCTCCCTCTTCGTTGCCATTGAAAGTCAAGACATCACGATAGAACGAGACGTCGTATTTCTGATGTTCCTCAGCAGCCAGCAAGGTTCCTTTTGCAATCGTCGCCTCCGAAACATTACTTGTTCCTGTCGCGCTGGAAAGCTCGTAACATTTTGTAAGATTTGTCGCTTCTATTGTCTCAATCTGATATTTTCCTAAAAACTTATAATTGGCTCCTGCATTTCCGATGGCAATACATCTGTCTACCTGCCAATTCTTCCCGCTGTTACTAAAGGTATCTATACTTCCTAAAAATCCACTCTTATCGCTCCATGTCGCCGGTTGGTTGGATCTCGCCTCCATGTTACTGATGACATTTCTTATCTTGGCTGCTTTAAGCTCTCCCACAGCGCCGCCTTGCTGGTTATTATCCATAACAATTTCCCCCTGCACGTAGGAATCTTCAAATATCGAACTTTGCCCTGTCAGCTGCCCGATGGCTCCTCCGATCAGATTGAATTTCGAAAGTTCTGCCGGAGCAATCTCCCGGTTAATGTCAACTCCCTCTAACCAAATTTTTCCGACATAAGATTCATGCACAAGCCCGCTAAGTGACGCAGTATTCGTTCCTCCATTCAGTTTTACATGATTCATATAGATCGTCTCCAGATGACCATACTCCACCGAACGTGCAAGTCCATTAGCTTCTACTTTCTTTATATTCCCCCACTCCGTCTTCTCGCCTGCAGTTACAAAGACATTTTGTATGCGGAGATTTTTCACAGTCGCCTTGGCATTGACTGACCTTCCTCGAATGAGGTCAAACAAAGAGGCTCGCAAGCCGTGGATGACCTGATTGTTTCCATCCAGTTCTCCTGAGAATGCTTTCATGATGTAGGAAGTCTGATTTTCTGGCAATCTCACTTGCTCCATGGAAATATTGTTCATCAAAATATATTTTCCACCTGGATTCTCTGAAATCTTCATCAAGTCTTCCGGTGTACGAATCTGAATATATTCCGCAGATGGATGTTCGGTGCGCAGTGGATGTTCGGTCACTGCCGATCCTTCCGGCAATGGCGGAAGCGGTTCTTCTCCTGCGATCCATACAAGGGAAGGATATCCATGTTCTGCCACGGAAGAAAAGTTCCATTTAGTGCTGTCAAATTTCAAAGTATCCCGATAAAAATCTGGATTTTTATACTCGGTAGTTTCTGTCAAGTATCCCGAAACTGCGGCGCTCCTTCCGCTCACCGCTGCCTCATAGCAATTCTTCAGCCCGAATTCGATCGCGGTGTTCGAATTTCCTTTTGTTGCAAATCGGTAGGCCTCCCCGACACTTCCCTGTGCCCGGTTTTCTCCTGCTTCCCCGATTGCAATGTTATTTTCCATCCACGTTGCCATACTTCCGTCAAAACCGACCATTCCTATGAAGCCGGCTCCATCGGTCTGTGGTGACGTGGATTTTGTCCGCATATTTGAAACGACCTGTTTGACAGTGTTCTCCGTTCCGTAGTTGTTGTAGCCAAACACACCTCCCTGCGTGTTGGAGCGAACAGTGATTTCTCCTCCCGCATAGCTGTCGTTGACATGAACTCCTCCATTCAACTGAGCAATCAGGCCTCCGACCATCAAATCTGTCTTTCCAGCAAAAGCCGGTCCATAAGGGTTGATGTTCAATCCTTCTGCCCACACTTCACTGATTGTCGTGTTTTGTGCCGTTCCTGCAAGTGCACCTGTATTGTCTCCTCCTGCAAGAAGGATATTCTTTAACTGCAATCTAGAAACCTTCGCATTTTGTAAAGACTTCGCAAGCGCATTCGCCCCTTGGTCACTCTTCCACCGTTCTACTGTTACGTCTGTCACCTTTAAGTTCTTCACAGTTCCCGACAATCGGTCAAATAGCGGTGCCCCGGAAATTTCACGGATCGTCAGTCCATTTCCATCCAGCTCTCCACTGAAGTTTCCAAGGAAAGAGCCATCCACAGCCTTTTTCCCAAAAAGGGAAATCGATTGCATCAGAATATATTTTCCGGAACTGTTTTTCGCCGCCAGCAGTTCTTCGGCCGTATGGATCGGCTCATATCCAGACGGAACCGTCGTCTGTAATGGGGTTTCTTCTGCCGGTGTTCCTTCTGTCCCCGGAGGTCTGATTCCCTCTGCATCCATCTCATGGAGTCTCGGCCAACCCGTCTTTGCTGCATCAGCCCAGTTCCAGATGTTCGGATCCAGTTTCAAATCAGACTGATAGAATGCTTCACTTTGCAGACTATCCTGCGTCACTCCCTGCGGATCTGTACCTACAATCTGGTATCCCGGTGTGTCCGTATTGACAAAACAGTTTTTAAATGCCTTCAATTCATTAATATCATCCGGATTGTTCATATACATCAATTTGTAACGAGTGCTTCCCGGATCTTGTGGGTACACACCGCCAGCCACCACACATTCTGAAATTGCACTTTCTCCTGTCACGCTTCCGACAAATGCCGCTGTATTTTGTGGAGCCGCCTGATATGGCATGTGCAATTCTGCATCTGCAAATGCTTTTTGAATCGTCACCGCATCTGCGCTTCCGACAAGTCCACCTACCTCATTTGCGGATGTATGTATCTTTGTCTCTGCTACAAGCAGATTGGACATTCTGGATGCAGCTGCTTGGGCTGTGATCACCCCTGCATAAGCCGCGTTTGCCGTCAGATCCACACCTTGTACACTGATTCGATCAAAGGTGGAACCCTGATCTTTTCCAACCAGTCCTGTGTAACTCTGACCGTTTAAAGTAATTCCGTTGAAATGTACATTTTTTACCGTGGCATTCTTCGTCTCCGCCGCCAGCACATTTGCGCCGGCATCTTCGCTTTTCACAAAAATATTTCTGAAACGAAGGTTTTCTACAGTTCCTGATAGTACCGCAAACAGCGGACCTCTGATTCCACTCACGCCATGTGCTTGCCCGTCCAGACTTCCTGTAAAGGTTTCTGTCACATAAGCAGTTTCTACATCTGCAAAGTTCAGGTCAGCTGTCAACACAAATTTTCCTTCCGGCACTCGGTTCATCTTCTGGAGATCTGCCACTGTATGGATCTCCGCCCGCATCGGATTGATTTCGACTGCAAACTCTCTCAGCGAAGCAAATCCTCTTTCAGCTGCCTGCGCCGCATCCCACACAGAGGCATCCAGTCCCAGTGTTTCTGTATAAAATTCCGCTGTCCACACTTCTTTGCCTATCGGTCTTATAAAATCACCTTCGCCAGACTGACTGATTCCATTTCCGGCTGCAAATTCATATGCATTGCTATACTGTGCAGTATTTCCGCCAAGCTTCTGCATATGGTCTGCCACATCTCCTACCGAACAAATATTGCGGTAGGTATTTTCGCCGACACCGTTTCCTACCATCCCGGCTCCGTCTGCCCCTGTCACATCCACATTGAGATAAATATTTTCAAAAATAGCTCCTTCTGTCGTCACCGCAACTCCGGCTGCCGTAGAAGCCGCCTGAACTGCACCTTCTACAAAAAGATTTTTCATCATTGTATTGCGTACAGTTCCCGCAACTGCCGCAGCCTTTCCTGCTGCACTGTTCACTCGGATTCCGTGAAGCAGCACTTGTTCTACAGCAGCATCTTCCATTGTATTTGCCAAAATTCCACTCACCGTCTCCGGAGTGTCTGACAGCTCCACAGTACTTCCCTCTATTGCCAGGTTCCGGACACTTCCCTTCAGTTGATCAAACAGCGGCTTTTGCAATCCGGTGATTTTATAGTGCTGTCCATCCAGCACACCTGTAAATTCCGGTATGACACCGCGTTCGCCTTCTGCCCCCGTCAGATCGATATCTGCTTTCAGATGATATTCCTGTCCAGGGAATGCTTTCATCTTCAGAAAGTCCTCCGGTGTATGGATCTCTATAATTTCTTTTTTCTCCATGCCTCTTAATTCTGGATATCCCTTCATGGCTACTAAGCTGAGATTCCAGATTTCTTCCGAAAAATTCATAGAAGCCCGATAAAATTCTTCCTCTTTTGTGCGTTCTTCCGAAATCGCAGAAAGGATTCCTATCGTTTCTGTCGTGTGAGAGATTCCCCCGGCAGTTTCAAGCACAAACGCATTCTTCACCATCGACTCTAACACTTCCGGTGTTCCCAGGAAGTTATAAAGAGGCGTCTCTGTTCGATTGTCTACCTTTCCTGCCGCAAATACATTTTCCACATTGCTTTTTCCTCCGAGATTTCCAATGAATCCCGCACTATTCGTCCGATTCTTCTCATCCGTATAGTTCTCTGCCACCATATCTGCACCACTGTACACCTGGCGGATATTTAAGCTTTTCCCAGCTCCGATAAATCCTCCACAATCCGTTCCGCTCAGTGTCACCTTACTGTCGATCACTGCAATTTCACTGATCTCTGAACCAGAAGCGCGCCCTGCAAAGACCGCATTGTAATTTCCGGTTCCTTGGATCTGCGCATTTCGAATCTGGATTTGTGAAAAGTCAGAACCAGTATAATCGTATCCTACGACAGCAGCATTGTAGCTTTTTCCACTGATCTTAATATCTTCCAGACTCAGCCGTGCAAACGTCGAATGGTTCGATTCTTTTGCCACTGCGGCATTTTTGCTTTCGCTGTTTGTAATGTTTACAGAAGTAAGCTTCAGATTACGAACCGTCGCATTTTGTACTTTTTCAAAAAGCGGTACTTGAAGACCTGTGATCGCATACTCTCCTCCGTCCAGCTCTCCTGTGAATGTCCCTTGGATCACAGCAGCATCTGTCACCGAAGAAGCATCGATCTCATTTTTCAGTACATATTTCGTATAGCGATTTTCTCCCAGAGTCCGGAGCTCTTCTAATGTTCTAATCTCCTGTACAGTCTCTTTTTGTTCTTCTTTTACAACAATCGTAAACTGCTTCTGTTGTGCAACCCAGTCTTTCTTTGTCCCTGCTGTGTCACTGATCTCTATGTCTGCAATGTACGAGTTGGCTGTTCTGCGCAAAAGTGGCACTGCTGCATCTGTGATCTTATGTCCATTGCCATCCAGTTTCCCAATGAAAGTCGTGTCCACATACACCTCTCCACTTGCCTGGATGCCTTTCATGGAAATGTCTTTTTCCAACACATAAAATCCATTTGGATTCTCTCTAAGCTTCTGGACAAGTTCTTCTGCTGTAGAAATGGATACGGCATTTCTCGTCTCTGTCCCACCGTAAACCGGAGTCCGGAACTCATCCGTAATCCTCTGGAGATAGCGGAAGACATTCTCTCTGGATTCCTTGATATGATTCAGTGTATTGTTTCCGTTGGAAGCTCCACTTCCGATCTCATTTCCATAATTGATCATGTTTTGCTTTAGATATTGAATCAAAGCTTCTTCATCAAAGTACGCATTCCCCTGCTCTTTCTGCTCGTGGATCTTTGTCTCGATTTCTATGTTTTTACTTTTTCGATAGGACTCAAACGTAAAGTCTGCATTTCCTGTTTTCTGCCGGAAATATTGCAAATCTCCCGTTCTTGTTCTTCCACTCAGGTACTCTACCAGACCGTTGCTGTATCCATACAAGCCAGCCAGCTCATACCCATTTCGACGAAATGTCTGTGCATTCGGTGTACCATTATCTACATACGGGACATACCAGCTCGCATAACATGCTCTGTCGATCTGATAAGCACCTAAATTGTTGACTCCTACCTCATTGAAGCTTCTCAGATCCAACCGATGTCCCGGCCGGATTGTCAGTTGATTGTCCCACAGATCATCCAATGTCTTCAGATTCATATTTTCTAATTCTCCGGCGCCAATCGTCCGCCAGGTACTGTTTGCACTGTTCCACTTCTGATGATTGTTGGTTGTTCCGTATCGGTGCTGCAGTGTAATCCTTGCCTGCTGCTCCGGAGTCAGTTGTAAATACGCCTTCCCCTGCAAATAATCCAACGTATAGATGACATCGAACACTTCCTTATAATAACTCTGAAACTCCTCCGGAGAATTGATCCGATCTGGTGTCAGATTTGTCATCATCGATCCGTCTCTCGCATAGGTTTTCATAAAGTTCATATTATAGTCTACGTTGGCCTGATTGGCAAATCCATTGGAATAGTCCTCGCCATTTCGTCCCGGTCGTTTTCCTTTGTTCTCCATCCAGATCCACATATCTGTCACATGTCCCATCTCGTGATTTAACACAGTCAGATCTCCGATGAAATTGGAACCATTATAATAAATGTAATCCAAATTTGGATTTCCGAAAATCACCGCTACCGCACCACTGCTATGCTGCCAAAGTGTCTGCAGCGGCCTATAAAATTCCTTGAACACATCCTGATTATGATTCTTATTGGCAGAAGAATCCACGATCAAAAACTTACTATTGTTAATAGAATTTGCCCCATTTTCCGCAACGTCAACAAAATTATCATAACTTGTCTTGAAGTGATTCACCTGAGTAATCACCTGTTGCTTTTTCTGCTGTCTCCATGCTTCCGTATCCTGATATCCACTGTAAATTTCCAGATTTCCATAAATCAGCGCGGATGGGAACGATGCCAGATACAAGTTTTTGGAAGTTTTATATGACAATACCGGAAGGATCAGCTCATGATTCCGCTGCACCGTATTGTTTTTCAAAATCTTCCATAATCTAGACTGAATCTTTGGATTATTCGCCCGCGCCTCTACAATGAACCCACTCTGGAAATTATCGATGATCCAATCATTGACGTCCGCATAACCAGCATACTCTTTCATAAAGTATTCCACGAACGATGCCACGTTAGAAATCCCTGTATAAGCTGAGAGGCGGTTAATATAGAACGATGGCGTATTATTTCCCTGACGCCCGCCATTGCTGCTGAGTTTCACAATCTCTGTAGGAAGATTTCTCACTTTTTTCCCTGTCTTTAAGATAGAATTGTCAAACAGGACGACATCCCTGAGATTGATACCTCCGATCTCAAAGTCATACCAGCGATCCAAATAGTTATACGCATAGAGGAAATCTTTCAGATACTCGCTGGTAAGGAAGTGATCGGTCACGATCTTCTTTGCTATCTCATTTTCCAGATTTATCGGATACTGTGCATTTGTGGCCGACATCGAAACAAGAACCTGCTCCATCTCCGTTTTGACAACTTCATTATAATTTCTCCGATATACATCCAAAACAGAACCACTGTCCTTTTGTGCCACTCTTGTCTCAATATCCCGGTCAAATTCATATGTCTTTGCTGTTTCCAGCAACTTCTGGAACTGCGCTGATGTTGTATTCACTACATAATTTTTAAAGTTAAAGTGTACCGGAATCTGTGACACCTTATAAGAAGCAATGTTCGCCCGCGTATCTATATAAGACATATTGTAGATCAGCGGTGTCGTTTCATCCGCAAATTGAATTCTCAGTTTCTTTACCTGATTCACGGTCTTATCTGACAGCGCTACAATCCTTCTTCCTTGTTCATCCATCGGATAGACTGCCAGCACTCTCTTCTGATTTAAAATGTGTGACACATCTACGTGATTTCCATCCAGAACAATCTGTTCTCTCTGGTAGAACGGCATAAATAACTGTAAATTTTCATACAGTAATTTCCGGTCTTCCCGATAGCCTGTAATTCCTTCCAGTGATCTTGACAAAGCAGCCTCTTCCTGACTTCGCACTGCGATCGCTTCCTGGATCATCTCCGGCGCTTCTACCGAAACTGGATTTTCTTCCGTCCCGTACACATCTCCTTCTGCCTGCAGACGCGGTCTCTTTCCTCCGACAACATCATCCAAATACCAGATGTCTTCCTGCCATTCCAGTGTCTGCAAATAGAATTCCTTGCTTTGGATCTGTACCTCAGATGCCTGTTCGATTTTTCCAGGCAATACCGAAGATACCGGATCTCCCTCACGATATTCGTAGTTTCCTACATAGTTCTCTCCTTCGGCAATCCCCTGCTGATTTCCTACAAATGCATAGGAAGCCGGTCCAAAAGAGATATTGCGTTCGATCTTTGTCGGAGTCTGGTCTCCCGTACCACTTTCCCCGATAAAGGTTCCGACAACACCTTCTGTAGCCGGAGTCTCATTCTTTTCCTCCGCCTTTTTCCACGAAAGTTGTCCAAAGTTTTTACTCAGCTGTGACTGCTTCACGATTGCCGCAAAGCCGCCCTGCGGACCTTCTGCCGTCTGGAAGCTGTCTAGATCCACAGCTCTCTTTGCATAAGAGTTTGAAATGACAGAGCCTTCCAAAATCTCCGCTGCAAATCCGCCTGCATTCCCTCCGGTCACCTCCGCATTAACGGAACAAGCTTCTGCCGTCGTCTGCTTCATCACTGCAATCATACCACCTACCGTAGTTCTTCCTGTGATGCTCATATCTCTTACATAGACATGTCTAAGTGTCGTTCCGCTCTCCGAAACTTTAGCCAGTGCAGCAACCTGATCGGTATCTTTCTTCCCGATCGATCCCTGCGTCAACTTCAGCTCCTCTACCGAAGCTCCTGCCAATGTCTCAAACAACGGAAGCTTCATTCCGATGATCTGATGTCCATTTCCTCGCAACAGGCCTCGGAAGCTACCCAAAATGATCGCATTGCCTTCTGCGATCTCCGATACATCAAGGTCGGTTGTCAGAACATAGGCGCCGCCCAGGTCATCCTTGATCTTCCGAAGGTCATCCACCGATGAAATTTCTTTCATCTGCAGCATCGTTGTCATATTGGAATCCCCATTCTGCAATACCGGTGTCTTTCCTTCCTGCAGCGGTGCAAAATTCCATACGTCTTCCGGCCATGCCATTGCCGTGTAAAATTCTTTTCCGGAAAGGGTATCGACGGAACTCTCTGTAATCTTCGTCAATGCTGTTGCCCCGGTTCGGCTGCTCTCCCTTTTTAATCGGCTCTCTTTCATAGAATATAATCCAGAAACACCTTCTGCACTATACTTTGTGTCTTCGGATGCTCCGTCAAATTTATAGCCCTGGGTTCCGCTGCTGTAAGAAACATTGTTTTTCAATATACCCGTTCCATCTGCATTTCCAATGTATCCAATAAATCCACCAGACTCTTTCTGATTGGATTTTGCCACTTCCATACTTACATTTGTATAACAGTTTGTGACCGAAGTGCTGCAGTTAGAATTATGCCATCCGATCAATCCTCCGATGGCACCGTTTGTCTGGTTTCCACGAATTGTTCCAACTGCATAGGAATTTTCTATAATATTGCTGCCATTCCCATTGTTGACGCTTCTCAGATTTGACATCTGTCCGATCAATCCACCTGTCGTATTAAACGTACCGGTAATCTCCAAGTTGGCGGAACATCTTCTGACCGCTGCATAATCCATACGACCGATCAGACCTCCAAGCAGCTGTCTGCTGTTCGGTGTTTTCAGACTTCCGCTTACATGGACATCTTCCACACTTGCGTTTGCCATCGCTTTGTTCGCCAGCGTTCCGCCACCGGCATCTCCATAGGATCCCTGCTTTGTAATGGATACATTTTCCAGCTTCACGTTCTTTACCGTACCACCCGAAATCGTTCCAAACAAAGTTGTCGTCAGCCCTTTGATCTTATATCCTTTTCCATCAAAAGTCCCGCGAAATTCCGGGATCAGCACGTCTTCTCCCTGCACCATGCCGGCATCGATATCATGCTCCAATGTATAAGTCCCATCCGGATCTGCCTTGATTCGATCTACCAGTGCCTGCATCGTAATGTATTTCGTGGATGCCTGTCCTTCCGATAAAGTTCCAAACTCCACAACAACCTCTGCCTGCGGCTGCCCTTGCTGCGGCATCACATAATTGTCCAATTTCAACCCGAAGCTGACTTTCCCATCCTCCGAGACAATCAACTTTGTAATCTCAGAAAATACTTCTGGCTGATCTTCCATCTCAACCTTCACAATATATTGCTCTGGTTTAAACTCCTCCACATGGAAATGCGAGACCTCTTCTACTTCCCCCACTTCTTCTCCGATTCCAGTCTTGTGATACAGCGTAACACCAGAAACGGTTCCGAGTTCAAATGGAATTTTCTTTTCTTCTTCCTGCGGTTGTTCCGGCTGGTCTACCGGATTCAAAATGTTTTCCCGCAGCCACTCCTTATTTTCCTCTGTCTCTGTCGTTCCGTCCACTGCCGCCTGTGCAATCTGATAGACTTGGCGGTTGACTGTATCGTCACTGTATACAATCTCTGTCTTTTTCTCCGAAGATCCTTCTTCATTAGAAATCGTTCTTGTAATCTTTGCATAGACTCTGGCAGCATAATCATTTTTATATCGCTCTTTCGAAAGATTTGCCAGAACCGCTGTAAAATAGATTCTGTCGTCATCTTCTGAAAACTTTTTAACTGCCGTTACTTTAGCCGGCTTGTACACTGCACCATTGTAAAGATATTTGCGGTCCAGTTCCAGTTCCTGCTCCCCTAGATATGTTTTAGGAAGCAGAACCATTCCATATTCTACGACTGCACCGCTGCTCTCCAATTCTTGCAGATAAGATTTCTTGATACACCCGATCATTCTTAATCCCATCGGAGTAATCGTCCGGATTTGTCCACCCAACATCTGCATATCTACATCCCGCAGCTCAGGTCCGGATGCTTTGACCGGAACTATCCATTGTCCCCAGAACAAAAGCAGCAAAAAAATCCAGATGCCCAAACTCTTTTTCCTCTGTTTCATACTCTAATCCTTCCTTAGTATATTCCTGTAATCCACCCCGGCTCACTCACTTGCGGCAGTGTCGGTTTCTGCGGCACTTCCGGCTCCTGTGGCTGTTGTGGCGCTTCCGGTTCCTCATTTGGTTCCTGCGGCTGCTGCGGCACTTCCGGTTCCCCATTTGGTTCCTGCGGATCCTGAGGCACTTCCGGTTCCTCATTTGGTCCCTGCGGCTGCTGCGGCACTTCCGGTTCCCCATTTGGCTCCTGCGGCTGCTGCGGTTCTTCATTCGGCTTCTGTGGCACCTCTGATTTTCCTTCTGTTTCTTTTTCAGTATCTTTCTTGGTGTCTTTCTTTTTATCCGCTGATTTTTTCTTTCCGTCAGACATTTCTGCCTGCTTCTGTGCATCTTTCTTCAGCGCTCTCTTTTCTTTCCAGGTAACATCCTCTTCTTCAAAAAGATGATTTAGATCCAACACATGGTCACGTGCATTGAGATTCTCAATCTCTGCCACCTCATCCGACACCGGTGTTTTCTTCTGCTGTTCTTTCGCATCCCCCTGGAAGTGTTCCCACAAAGCGATCCCACTTCCAAGCAGTATGCAAAAGCCAATTCCGGCGATTGCACCTGCTATCCTCTTTTTTCTCTGCATTTGTTGTCTCTCCTTCTTATCACTTTTCTTTCCCATCCAAAATATTGTCTAATTTCCCTCAGCATTGCCGGATCCGTCTAATACGATTTTATGATCACAACATGCGAATGCTGCCACCTTATGGGAAATGCATAAAATGGTCTTTGATTTCATCTGTTTTAAATTGTTTAACACTTGTTCTTCTGTCTTCTCGTCCAGCGCCGAGGTGCATTCATCCAAGAGAAGAACCGGCGCATCACTTAAGAGTGCCCGCGCAATTGCAATCCGCTGGATCTGCCCTTCGGAAAGCCCATTTCCTCTTTCCCGCAGCACCGTATCCAATCCATCAGGGAGCTCCTGAATATATTCCCAGATACATGCCATCTTTGCCGCCGTACAAATCTCCTCTTCCGATACCTGTCTTCCGGAAAAAACAAGATTTTCACGGATGGTTCCTGATAAGATCATATTCCCTTGCGGCACGTAGGCAAACATCTTTCTTGTCCCGGCATCCGCCGGTATCTTTTTCTTCCCAAGATCAAAATAAATCTGTCCTTCCTCACATTGAAGCAAACCGAGCAGCAACTTCATCATCGTGCTTTTGCCTGCACCAGAAGGACCGGCAACTGCCGTCAGACTTCCCTTTTCCAAACGTACAGAAAAATGTTCCAGCACGCTTCGGTTCTCGTAGGAGAATCCAACCTCTTCAAAGACAATCGCCTGCATCTCTTCAGAAATCTTTTCAAACTCCTCTTCCACGGAAAATGCCTCTTCTTCCTCGATCTGCTCCAAATCCATCAATCGTTCCGCCGATCCGATCATACTATAATATTGAGGAATCAGCCCGGAAATATTTCGGAACGGCGCCCGGATCTGCCCGATGATCTGCAGAAAAGCTGTCAATGTCCCGAAGGTCAGCAATCCTCTGGAAATCTGAATCGCACCCCATGCCAGAGCCGCATAATATCCTGCCGTAAACATGACATAGACGATGGTATTTGCCAGATTGCTGACTGCATTCCGCTTCTTTTTTATCTGATAATGGATCTCCTGATAATTGGTGAGTTTTTGTTCCATCATTTCTTCATTGGAAAAAGACTTGATGACCATAAGGTTTTCGATACATTCCTGTAAAAATGCACGCACCTGCCCTCCACTTTCCTGCACTTCCTTATGAAAATGGCGAAATCTCTCACTGTAAATCCTATTTCCGATACATACCACAACCCCGATCAGCAAGATCACAAGCGTAAATCGAAAATCAATCCGAAATAGAATCAGCAGCCCCACAGACAGTTTTGTCCCAAGGGAGATCAGCTGTGGCAAAATACCGACAATCCCTGCAACTACAAGCTCTACATCACTTGTCAGTCGATTCATAATCTCTCCAGAATGAATACCGCTGATCTCCAGATACGGTTTCCTTAAAATCGCCGCGAACATTCTGCGCTTCAGTTCCATCTCCAGTTTGCCTGAAACACGGACACGGATATTACTGTTTACGATATTCAGAATCGCCTGGAGGCCAATGAGCTCTACAAGGATCAGACAATATCTCCAAAGGCTTCCTTGTCTGCTGCCGGATGCCACATCAAGAAGTGTGCTGGAGATCAGTGCAAGCAGAAGGAAACTTCCGGCAATGGCTGCGCTGACACCTGCCAACAGTGCAACTGCCCACAGATGTGTTTTGCTGCATCGGTAGATCCAGCTTATCGGTTTTTGTTCCATTTTCCTCTCAATCCTTTCCACCCTCTCCACACTAAATCTCCCAGTCTTATGATCCATTTTCTCGCTCGGATTGAACTGCACCAAATCTTTGCATAGATCCGATATCTCCTATCCTTTCTGCAATCGACATAATCCTCTCCTCGGTAAAATCCTCGCAGTACTCCAAGTACCTGTTCCTCCTGGATTCCGTGCTCCGGTATCCACTGATGATCCCCACAGAGGATATATCCTTCCGTGTCTCTTCCGATAACTCGATGGAGAATATAAGATCCATTCTTCCTTCGATAGAGAATCACCTCACTGGTTTCCACGATTCCCTCCGGCCGAACGAGATGCAAGATATCCTTCTGCGGTCTGATACAGGGAAGCATACTGATCCCAGATGCCGCTGTAAACAATTCCCCATCTTCTAAAAGAATCTGCTCCATTTTCTTGCGCATCGTATGTTCCGCCTACGCTTCTAAAATGCCAGCCTCTAAAAGTCTGGTGACAAATGTATGTACATCGTTTTTCGCCTGTTCCTCTGTCATCTCATATTGATCCAGCATCATCTTTGTCAGCGCATCTTCTGTCAGATCCCTCTCAAGCGCTTTCCAGAGAAAAGCCCCCGTCTGGTTCATCTGAATCATTCCTTTGAACTCATTTGTCTGTGCTCCAACCGGGACTACAACATATTTTCCTGCCACTTCCCGCATAAAAAATCCATTTTTGATTCTCATATTCCTTCTCCTCTCATACTTTCATATGCCATCTTTGCCGCACATTCTGAAATCGTACACTGCATCTGATAGACCGGGACTTCTCGAAAAAGTTCATCCAGCATCCCCAGCAGCTTCTCTGCCATCTCCTGCCTGCGCGGAACGAGTGTCTGCCGCATCAAAAGCAGCACCGCTTCTTGAGGATCCATGCGCCTGATCTCGTTTGTTTTCCCACGCTCCAGCATACAGATTCCCTGCAGTTTCCCCTTTCGGTTCAACTGCTCATCTGTTTTTCCGCTAAACGGTGTCCCATACACGACCCAGCCATCCGCTTCTTTTCTGACTGCCGGCTTATCGTCATTGATGATCAATGCCCGCTCAGCTCCAAAATATTTCTGCCACTGTTTTGTATGGGTAGATTTCCCTGTTCCACTGTCCGCAGAAAACAGATAGACTCTGCCATCCACTTCCACCGCAGATGCATGGATCATCATCCCGCCTTGCAAAAGAAGCTTGCGGTAAAATTCCAATCCTACAAAAATATATTCACACTCTTCTAATGTCAGATGAGGCTGCTCTGCCTGCTTCTGTATACAGAGTTCCTCTGTCATCGTCAGTGTGATCTGCGTCTTCGCATCCCCATCAAAGCGGTATGACTCCATCTTCTTTCTCAGAAACTCATAGATCGGCTCATATTCTACAATGCAATCCGCAATCTGATATCGCATTCCTCTTCTCCTTTCCGAAAAAGGACCTGGAAGTATTGCTCCCAGATCCTCCTGTGATCAGTCAATGATAAATTCTTTTTCTACTTTTTGCAGCTGTCCATCTTTCGATACATACATGCTGACTTTATAAGTTCCCGGACCAAATGCTCCATTCAGCGTACGCATGCGAAGTTTTGTATAGCTTTCATCTAAAAAGCTTGTCTCCAACAACACTTTCCCTACAGATGTCCCTTGGATCACTGTAAACTTAATCAGTGCCTGATTCGGAAAGTCATCGATTGCTGTTGTAAACGTAACATCAAGACAGGTTCCATAATCCGACTCTTCTTTATTATAGAAAATCGATTCAATTGCAAGTTTTGGTTCTTCCGGAACTTGCGGCACATATGCCGGAATCTTATCATGTTCTGTATAGCCCGCATAGTTGCCGTAAACATCTACAGGAAGCGCAAAATAGTCCTTATCGGTTCCATTATAGGAGATCTCCACCTGGTTGTATCCACTGTGCATCTGAATCTGCGACGAAGCGATCTCGCCACCTACCAGTTGATCTCCGGTCGGTGTATTGTTCTCCCAGTTATAGGAGCCGTTAAAGTTATATGTTCCGTAGTAAAGTGTTCCACTCTCGTCCGATACAAAACTATATCGGAAAGAAGTCTCCGAGATCCGCTCTACTTTCTGCTCTGTAATCCGCGGCGGATTGTATTCCACTACAAAAGATTTCTTTGCAACGGTTCCATCAGAAAATGTCACCTTTGCAATATACTGATTATCTTTGTGTCCATAATTTTCCGGAATCACAATCGTATAGACTTTTCTGTCTTCGCTGACAAACAGCTGTGCTTTATCTGTTGTAATCGGTGAACCAGTCGGACAGATAAAGGAGAAATTGTCCAGTGTCAACTCTTCTGCCGGAGCTTTATTTAACTCTACGGTAATTGTGTTTTTCGGTTTCTCTCCGACAGATACGATCTGGTATTCGGATGAAATGTTTGGATCTTCCTGCACATTTCCACTAACGGTGATCGGCCCCAGAACATCCGATATTCTTCCATCGTGAGCTTCCATCACATAATATAATGAATAAGAGATTCCTTCTTCCAGTCCACTGATCAACACCTTATTGAATCCCGTCTTCATTTCCTTACGGTATCCTTTTTTCACAGTATCCACAGAAGGGATTTCCTCTGCCGCACGACTGACCTGTGTATGCCCCGGAAGGTATACATATACATATCCACCCTCATCCACATCAAACAAATCAAATTCTGCTCTTGTCGCCTCACTTCTCAGTACCGTTGCATCGCTGACAGTCGGGCAATCTACTTTGTAACTGAAATATTTGGAAATGATCTTGCCCGGTGCAATCTCCATCGAGAATGTGTAGGTATCGTCTTTTGCAAACACCGAAGTAGAAACTTCGTACACGCGATTGTCTTCCGTCTTTGCGCTTAAAAGTGTCATTTCCTTCCCGCCATGGCAGATAATTCTCATATCTTCTACTGCAAGCGGTTGTGTTGTCGCTTTCTCCAAAGTAACGATCATCCGACTCATTCCACGTACTTCCACAGATACAATGCTGTTGGTCAAGATCTCTTCCCCAACTTCCACTTCTACTTGATTGTTTCCATTGTCCTGCACTTTATCAAGCTTTCCTCTTCCGCCAATCGTAGAATTGTCTCCATTTAAAATAGCATTCTCCACAGTTCCATTGACAGTGATCATAGATCCACCTGCAACCTCAGACACGAGTAATTCCTCCGCAGGTACATTCACTGTAAATCCCTGTACCACTTCTGCAACTTCCACTTCTGCAATTTTCAATGCTCCATTGACCGTCATATTGCTTCCCGCCACAAGTTTCGCAACACTGGATCCAGCTCCAAGATTCAGGGTGAAATTCCCCGCTGCCCGGCCTGCACCGGCAGCACTTTTCCCGATCTGATCAAATACTGTGTCATTTGCTGTCACAGTACAGTCCGCATCTGCTACCACTTCCAAATTTTTTACACGAAGCTGATTCAATACGATCTCTCCACCTTGTACAGAGCTGTCCACAACGACCTTGTTATAATTTCGCACTTTCTCAGTCGCATTCACTGTGTAAATACCGTCCTTTACTTGCTCCGCCGTAATTGTCAGTGTATCCTGTGTCACCTTCTTCGCAGTGTCACACGCATCCAGCACATTTTTTGCAAGCCATTTCTTCTGGTCCGTTGACACTTCCGAAGACTTCAGCATCTCCTGTGCCGTCACATAAGCAGACTGTACAAGTGTATTCCCATAGGATACCTGTCCGTCTACTTTCATGTAAGATCTGACTGCATATCTAGTATTAAACCCTGCTCCACTGATCCCGGTAAGGACTCCGGTATAGTAAACCTTCTCCTCTGTTGTCTTCCAATTCTTCTCTGCCGGAATCTCAAGAGCTTTGTATACTTTTCCTTTTAACATATAACTTCCGCCAACCTGAAGTTTCCCTCCGGAACCCTCAAGTACACTGGCAGGTATTGCCACGATTCCGTAAGTAACTGCTTTCCCTTCTGCTTTCAGCTGCTCCAGGTAAGCCTTATCGATTGCTGAAATCGTCCGAAGTCCTGTCTTTCCTTCTGATCGAATCTCCATGGATTCGGTAGAAATATGTATTTCATTCTCTGCCGCCAACGCGAACCCTGTGCTGCCCAATACGAATGTTAAGGCTAATAACAATGCTTTCCATATCTTATTTAGTCTTTTTAGCATTCCTTTTCTCCTTCTAGTCTTTATTCTTCCCAGTCATCTGGAATTGTCACCTCATTATCAAGGTTCTCTGACGGTTGTTCCGTTCCCATATCCATCTCGGTATCTGTTGATGAATCTTCTGTACTTCTTTCCTTCGGTTTCTCCGATGCAGAGCCGCCTGCATCCTCCCCGATTGTTTCCGATTCCTTCTCCTCTTCAGAATTGATATCCAGGTCCTCCGCCTGTCCATTCTCTGTAGTTCTTGTAGTGTCCTCACCTAGTTTATCCGAATCTTTTCCCGAAAAAAAAGCAGATAAAAACAGTGTTATGCTACAGATTAAAATAATTCCGATAAAAATAATTATTGCTTTCTTTTTCATATAGACCTCTTTGAAAATAGGTAAAATCAGAAAAACTGCTTCTGTCTAATCTGGAGCTCCTCCCCATTCAGGCGGAATTTCAAGGTCGTTGTCATTTCCCAAATTACTCATCATCATAATTGTATCTTCTACCGGAATCTTTACAATATTCAGTTCTAATGCCTCATATCTTTCTTTCATTATTTTTACGCTCCTTTTCATTTTAGTTTCCGGTAAATTATACATTATCTTTTACATCTCTGCAACTATTTTTTCATCCTGTTTTCCTTATTTTTCGCTCTTTTTCACAGATGCTTTTACTCGTAAAGTCCTGCCGCCCTGCACACGCGATCCATCTGGTCTACCTGCTCGGTCACCGCAACGCTCTTTAAGGCCTCTCGCCCTTTTCTATTTGCAAAAATGGTCTTCGTGACCAAACGCCAGATCCATGCTGCCGGCAACAAAAATGAATGCCGTCTCACTGCCGTAGAAAGTTCTTTCATTGCCTCCAGAGGCGGGAAAAGCATTGTCATCACTAACCGTATGCGTGTCCTTCGGATTTGGTTTTTCTCCCCGCCCGCCTTTAAGAGCCTTGCTCCCATATGATTTTCCATCGTGCCGTATGCCCCACTGCCAATGATATGTTCCAAAAGAATATTTCCATCAAAAAACGATTTATCTTCCTCCATACATTGCTGCAAAAAGCGCTGCATTGTTTCGGAAAACTTCAAAAGTCCCCCTTGCTTCAGATACGCTTCGATCTTCTTCCAGTCGCAACTGTCTTTTTTCTTCTGTGCAAACACAAAAAGATCCAACAGCATCCGGATTCCAATTCCTCCGTACTTCAAGTGCTTTGCCATATGACCGATCATATATACATAATACTCTTCCCAAGGCATCTGATACGCAAACGCAAAACCTTCCTTTCGGATACATTTGCTCCAGATATCCTCCAAAAGTACATCTAGCTCCCGATTCTCCGTTGAGCAGTCCCAATGAATCTCGGCCGTCATAAAAGGATTCCGCACATAGACATCGTGATGTCCTCCTCCATGTTCCAAAGTATATCCAAGCGACTCCATAATTTCCTGAATCTTTCCTTGCTGCTCTTTCTGACACAGAATATCAAGATCTGTGAGAAAACGCATATCAGGAGAAGGGTATTCCTTTTTCAACTGAGCTCCCTTTAATGGGAGATGCTCGATTTGTTCTTCTTCAAACTTCTGTTGGATCTCCTGCAAAGAAAAATACTGGGTAGCCTCTCTCGCAATCCCTTTCTGCTGCGCCTTTTGCATTGCACAGACCACATCCGCAGGGATTTTCTCCTGTTCCTGCAGTGGTAAAATTCCATAGGATACTAGATTGTCAATCTTCTGATACTTGCACAACTGCTGCAAATACTTCCAGTCAAGCCCTTCAACCTCTATCGTTATTGGTTCTTCCAGTAAAACACTCTTGATCAACTGAAAGAGCGCCTTCTGTTCTTTTTCTCTTCTCATCTACTTCTCTCTTTCTTTTTGATTTATCTTACGATGTCACACACAACGATCTCCGGAAGATTATTGACTCGCGGAATTCCTCTGGAACTGCCAAGACCAGCCGACAAGATCATCGTTCCATTTCCGCAGGAAAACATTCCTCTCGTATACATTGGAAAAAATCCTTCCTCCGGATCAAACAGTCCTCCTACAAACGGAACTCTTACCTGACCACCATGCACATGTCCGCTGAAAACTAGATCTACATCCCAGTATTCCATGCTCTTCCACAACAGTAATCCTTCCGGTACATGACTCAGCAAAATCTTTAGCCGATCCGTCTGCACAAACGCTTCCAGAAATCGTTGCTCCGATCCATCTTTCCAGTCTTCCGGCAGTAAATATCCGTAGGCTCCCCCAATCCTTACTTCCTGTCCGGCAATCTTGGTATCCACATATTCTTTCTCCAGTACAACTGCCCCGGCAGCTTCAAGTTGTTCCGTCAGATCACCTTCACCATAAGCTTTCTCATAACCCACCTCATGATTTCCCAGTGAAAAATACACCGGCGCAATCGCGCACGCTTCCCGAACCAAATGCAGAAGAATATCCGTGCGGTCTTCATCCTCATTAAGCATATCTCCCGTCATAAAGATTACATCTGGCTTCTGCCTCTGAATCTTCGCAATCAGCCTTTGATTATCCCTGCCGTACTGATAATTATGAAGATCTGTAAGCTGCACAGCTCTAATTGGAGCTGCAATCTTTGGATTCCGATAAGTATACTGCCGAACAATGAGACATTTTTGTGATAAGATAAGACTGACCAAAAGAATTCCTGTCAGCAAAAAGAAACTAAATGCAACTATCTTTCCAAATTTCTTCATCGCCCACCTCCGATCTGTCGTTTTTCTTTCCAATCAAATAGCCGGAGCTTCTTCCACCCCGGCTTTCTTTTCTTATGCGTACTTTCTTACAATCTCCTGCATCTTTGCAAATTGCTGCTCCATCTCATCCACCAGACGGAACTGTGTCCGCGCACGGACAAGGTTGTGTTCTGGATAAGCCGTCTTAAAGTAAGTGTCTCCTTCCAGATAATCTGTCAGGAACCGAATTCCACACTCAAACGTCATCAGACGCGCTCCCCATGGAAGACTCTCGACTTCCTCCGGTGTCAACACATCTTTTGTCGCCTCCAAATATCCTTTCACATACAGCTCATATAAAGAGATATCAAAATGCATCTTATCCAGATCGCGCTCATCTTCCTCGGCTGTCGCCGCACCAAACCGGATAGAATCTCCGAAATCGTTTGCAGCAAGCCCTGGCATGATCGTATCCAGATCAATGATACAAAGTCCCTTTCCGGTCTCTGCATCAAACAAAATATTGTTCAGCTTCGTATCATTGTGTGTCACTCGAAGCGGCAGCGTTCCATTCTCCTGCTGTTCTACTAATACCTTACAATCTTGCTTTCTATCAAGGGCAAATGCAATCTCCGGTCTGCAAGTGATCGCCCTGTTTTTGATATCTCGCTTCAAAGCTTTCTCCAAATTTTCAAACCGTTTCACCGTATTGTGGAAATCTGGGATTGTCTCCTTTAAGCTGGATGCCGGATAATTTCCAAGCTGTTTTAAGAAGTGTCCAAAACTATTTCCAGACTGATAGAACTGCTCCGGATCCTCTACAAGCTGATAACATACCGAATTCGAAATATAATTATAACATCTCCACGGCTGTCCCTCATTGTCCTCGAAATAGGTACATCCATTCTTTGTCTTAATGCAGGAAAGTGTCTCTCTGTCCGGATCTCCCCCTTCCTCTCGAATGACATTTCTTAGATATTCTGTCACCCCGAAGATGTTCTCCATCACACCTGCCGGATCCTTGAAGACATTATTATTCACCCGCTGAAGAATATAGGCAAATTCATCGCCCTCCTCCGTCGGCATATAGACTGCATACGTCTCGTTAATATGTCCCTCTCCAAACGGCTTCACATAGCTGCACTGAAGACCGAACCCAAACGCATACAGTGCATCCTCCAGATTTCTGCTTGTCACACCGTCAATCTTTCTTCTCGTAGAAAAGATCACTTCTCCCTCTTCAACCTTCTTTCTGGAAGGGATTACGCAGTTCGCCTTTACGACACTGCCCAGTCCGATATGTGCTCCACATCCAACATGAGAATCATGATCTACAACTGCCCCACTATTGACAAGCACACCATGTTCCACAACTGTATTGGTATTGACAATCGCACTCTGCATAATAAAACTTCCATTGCCGATCACCGCACTAGGACTAACAACCGCTGACGGATGAATGATCGCCGGAACTTGGTATCCCGCTTCCATCAATTTCTCTGTCCAGTATAACCGCATTCCGCTGTCTCCCAGAGCTGCCACTGCCGTATCGTACTCATTTAAAAATGCCTTATAGTCACAGCACTTTCCAATTACATCTGCTCCCTTTACGGCATCATCTAAAAACACAACCTCTTCGTACCCCAACAATCTTGCTGTTTCCTGGATCATATGGCCAAAACCACCGGCACCTAAAATTAATAAACGTTTCACTTCTTCTTTTGTATGAATCCAAATTGGAAACATACCCCTCCTTCCTATGTAAGATATAAACTTATCATACCACATCTACCGGAAGGCTGCTACAAAAAATATGGAAGTTTCCATATAAAGTAATTGTACAATTTCCCCAAAACTTTCTCTTCCACTTTATCTATTATCTAAAATTCCTCTGTCTATCCTTGAATACTTGCCTGAAACGGCATCGATTTGTTTCCTATCTTGGAGATTTCACAAGAACAGTGAAACCTCCGAAGATTTAGATCCGATCATCGATCAGAAATAGATTTTTCTTACATCTTCTGTACAAACTCTTCCAACGTCTTTGACTGAAAGGCGGTCTGCATCCAATTCTTCAACACTTCCATATCCTGCTGGGCCTGAATCTGCTCCAAGACCTCATCCGGAATGTCTCCGAAACTTTGCAAAAACAAGAGCAGGGTTTCTTTCAAAGTACTTCGTCCTTCTTGAAGTCCTTCTTCACGTCCTTCCTCACGTCCTTTTGCAAATCCTTCTGCACGCTCTTCTTTCAGCATCTCTTCAAAAATCATAAAGCGCTCCTCCATTTCCCGGCTTCCCTTGATCTTACGGATAAAATTCTGCAGCTGTTCCACGTAGGAATCATCAAACGTTTCCTCACTTCCTGCAAGGTCTGCCTTTACATACTTTAGAAATGTTACCAGTTCTTTTGGAACTTCACTTTCATTCTTTCCATGTGTGTTTAAAAATACGATAGTCCTTCCATCTTCCAGATTCGTCTTCCCGGACTCTTTGCAATTCATCTTAAAGGTATACCGGTATTTTCCTTCCTCAAATGGATCGAAATCACAGATGAAAATGACATAGGTATCTGGAAGTTCTGAATAATCTTCTCCTGATAGTAATAGTTCCATATCCATCTGACTCTGATAGTAACGGCTTCGCTTCCCGAGCGCCGCCTTTCTTTTCACCTGCATCTCTACATTATAATGACTTTGGCACTCATCTTTCGCATAAACATCCAATCGGACACCTTTGTATTCCGGATGATATACGATACTCTTCTCCTGGCTGACTTCCACTCGATCGATCGGTATCTCCAGCACTCTTTCTAAAAGTCCCTTGCAGTTATTTTCATCCATCATCACTGCACCAAACATGAAATTATCTTTGATCGTAAGTTCCTTTAAACGATGTTTTCTTCTCATGATACTCCTCCATTTGACAGAGGAATTCTATGAGATTATCATAGCAGATTCTGTGCTGTTCCGCAATCAAAAAGCCTTAACTCTCTCCCTATATGCCTCTAACACTATTTCTACATGATATTGTATTTTGACCTTTGCTTCACCAATCTAAAACATGCTTGTCCAGATTTGCCTGTAATCACTCCTTCATCTTCGAAATTGATCTACCGACCTCTTTACAATTCCCTTTATTTCTAAATTCATTCATTATATCTAGATTAAATTTTGATAATGCCCTATTTAAATGATTTTCAGTATATCCAAAAATATATGACTCTAATTCTTCATCATTAAATTGAAACTGCTCTTTTAAATTTTTTTGATATCTTTCATCATAAGCCTTTGACTTAATAATGATTTCCTGTACATTTTGTTTTAATTGTTGATATCTATTATCTAAATCAAATACTTCTATTTCCTCTTTATCTTCTAAAGTAAGTACTTTTTTATTTATTACTATATTGAAATTTTTAGATTTCCCTTGTAAATAATCCAAATCAAATTTATTATCAAAATCTGTTCCAAATTTTATTCGACTTTTACGTTGACTATTGTACGGATTTACAATACTCTTTTTTTGAGAGGACTTTAGTTGATTGCACGTTTTGCAAACAGGAATCATATTATATAAACACACTGCTAATTCAGGGTATGTACTTTTATCATAGAAATGATCCAAATCCCCCCAAAAACGAACCTTCCCTTTCTTATCATATACAACATTTATATAATTTTGATTGCAATATGGACAAACTGAAATTCCTAGTATTTGAATCATTTTCGCTGCCTGAGAATTTCTGTAATTTTTGTATCTCTCCAACAAATATTTTTTTGTATCTTCTCCTATATTTTTATTTTGAATTCGTAATTCTTCTATATACTTTTTCATTTCTTCTAGTTTATTACAATCCAATAAAAGAAATTCTTTTATTGCATCTGCTAATTCCCGATTGTCTCTATTTTCTCTCCCCTTCATAACCAGTGTTCTTAAAATGTCATCTTGTTTAAGCACAGATATAAACTTTTTTAAATGAACTCTTTTTATCCATCCCCAGTATATTGTTTCAATTTTCTCTTTTTGTATTTCAGAAAGCTCTATCCTGATCATTTCCCTCTAATATTCCCTTTATCTTTCTTAATTTTTCTTCATCTGTTTCATCTTTAATCAATTTAATTATCTTAGCTTTATCATTATTCTGATGCTGTTCATATAACTGTAATAATTTCTGTTTTACAGTTTGCTCTCCAATCCTATCAATTATTTTCTTAATTCTTTCTAATTCGGTATCCTCTATTTTTTCTTTACTCTTTAAACGTTCTATAATTCTTCTCATATTTTTATATGAATTTTCGCCAAATGTATTTTTCATCATAAAAGAGTCCATTAATAAATAATATATATTTGTTGCATATGTCTCTTTATTACTGCATATTTTCCTGATACCATTTTCTATTTGTATAGCATATACATTTTCAGGAAGAATGTCTGTGACAATAAATGGCGAATGACTTGTAAGTACGATTTGTATCTGTTTATCTTTACAGCCGCTCAAACTACCTAATAATATATCTAAAAATTTTCGCGCCAACTCTGGATGTAGTGTTTTATCAGGTTCATCGATTAGCAATACAATGCTTTCTCCTGATTTAATAGCATTCACAGCATTTGTAGACTTTGAAATCACATCCAAAAATGCACTTTGTCCTTCAGACATTTTTGCCAACTCAATCTTTATGATTCTGTAAATACTATTACTTCCATTTTCATCAGTTCTCGTCTTATAACAATTATCATATAGCTTTGTTAATTCAATCACATCCTCCTCAAGTTCCTCAAAGTCGCATTGTATTTTAATAGTATTTTCATCCATGAAATAATTCTCTGGTAAATTTTTGAATAATTCTATAAGTTTTAAAACCGCATTTTTATCTACAATGTTTACTAACCCTTGTGCTGCAATTTCAACTCTGTTTAAAACATATTCCAGTACTTTTTTCAAATCTATTGTTCCATTTGAATCTCTATTTTTTTCTATTTGTAGTAATAATCTGCCATACTCCACTTGAAATTTTTCAACTCTCTGCCTTCCCCATTTTAAATTTTTTTCACCATTCCCATAAAGTTGTTCAATTTCCTCCTCATTAGGTATGGAATCTTTAACATCAATCTCATATTTTTTCTGACCCCCTCCAGACCAACCTATAAATTGTTCTAAAAAATAGTATTCTATTGATTCCGCACAAAATTTCCACAAAAATTTTTCTTTCGCACCCCTTATATCTTTCTGCTTAACCTCTCTATTTTTCTTTTTTATTCGTGTTACAATTCTTTTTTCTAGATGAAATAACCTATCTAATTCTTTCTTTCTATCTTTTAAATATTTTTCCACCTTTTCACTTCTACGATATTGATCAAGTTCTACTTTAATATTATTTTCAATATAAATAACCTTTTCATCAAATAATTCACTATTGATTTCCTTAAGTTTCACAAAATATTTATACAAGCTTTCATAGCTCTTCTCATCTAAATAATATCTTCTTTCAAACATATAATCGTCATCATACTGTTTTACATATTCATTGTTAATTCTATAATTATATTTATCCGAAGTAATATAGGCATATTCTAAATTACTGGAGATTTTATTATTTTTTTGCCAAACAGAAATCACATTATCAGAATATATAAATTGTCCATCTACCAATTCAAAAATTCTTCCCATAGGCAATTTATATATTGCATCTTTTTCCTTTTTTCCTTGCATATCTATATTAGAAATTCTTTCTTCTCCTATAAGGAAACTTTCATCTACAAACTCAAATGCAAAATGCACATCATATAAATGATATACCATAAAATATGAATATTTAATTCCTTCTTTTTTTGTAAGAGTATCTCTAATTCTATCCCTTCTTCGCATCCCTAATATATCTAACAGTGTAGTTTTTCCCATTCCATTCTCTCCAAGAAATAGTGTTACACTGCTTATATTATCTCCATAATAATTTTTTATAGAATCTCTATTTTCTTCAATCTTCAATTTTCTTTCTTTAAATGAAGCTCTAAAATTGGAAGAAAAATTAAATTCTTGATCCTGAAATATCGTTCCATATTTCCTTACATATAAATATATCAATTCCATCGTTGATATTTCTCCTCTCCCAAACCGGAAATAACTACCTCTTTCTTTAGAAGGCATTTTCCTTCACCATTTGAATATAGAATTCCCCTGTCTATTCTTGAATACTTGCCTGAAACGGCATCGACTTGTTTCCTATCTCGGAGATTTCACAAGAACAGTGAAACCCCCGAAGATTTAGATCTGATCATCGATCAGAAATAGATTTTTCTTACATCTTCTGTACAAACTCTTCCAACGTCTTTGACTGAAAGGCTGTCTGCATCCAATTCTTCAACACTTCCATATCCTGCTGGGCCTGAATCTGCTCCAAAACCTCATCCGGAATGTCTCCGAAACTTTGCAAACACAAAAGCAGGGTTTCTTTCAAAACACTTCGTCCTTCTTCACGTCCCTCTTCACGCTCTTCTTTTAACATCTCTTCAAAAATCATAAAGCGCTCCTCCATTTCCCGGCTTCCCTTGATCTTGCGGATAAAATTCTGCAGCTGTTCCACGTAGGAATCATCAAATGCTTCCTCACTTCCTGCAAGGTCTGCCTTTACATACTTTAGAAATGTTACCAGTTCTTTTGGAACTTCACTTTCATTCTTTCCATGTGTGTTTAAAAATACGATAGTCCTTCCATCTTCCAGATTCGTCTTCCCGGACTCTTTGCAATTCATCTTAAAGGTATACCGGTATTTCCCTTCTTCAAATGGATCGAAATCACAGATGAAAATGCCATAAGTATCCGGAAGTTCTGAATAATCTTCTCCTGATAGTAATAGTTCCATATCCATCTGACTCTGATAGTAACGGCTTCGCTTCCCGAGCGCTGCCTTTCTTTTCACCTGCATCTCTACATTATAATGACTTTGGCACTCATCTTTCGCATAAACATCCAATCGGACACCTTTGTATTCCGGATGATATACGATACTCTTCTCCCGGCTGACTTCCACTCGATCGATCGGTATCTCCAGCACTCTTTCTAAAAGTCCCTTGCAATTACTTTCATCCATCATCACTGCACCAAACATGAAATTATCTTTGATTGTAAGTTCCTTTAAACGATGTTTTCTTCTCATGATACTCCTCCATTTGACAGAGGAATTCTATGAGATTATCATAGCAGATTTTGTGCTGTTCCGCAATTGAAAATCCTTATGCTTCCCTCTCATATGCCTCTAACACCGTCTCCACATCTCCCTGCATCCTAACCTTTCCCTCGTGAATCCACAATACACTTGTACAGAGTTGTCTAACAGTATCTGGATTATGAGAGACGATCATTACCGTTCGATTCTTATCAAAAATCAGTTCTTTCATCTTCTCATAACTTTTTTTCTTAAATTTGGTATCTCCTACACTCAGGATTTCATCGATCAGCATAATATCTGTCTCCAGAACTGCAGTAATGGAAAATGCCAGTTTGGAAAACATTCCGCTTGAGTACGTCTTCACCGGGCGGTCGATGAAAGAACCAATTTCTGCAAATTCTATTATTTCATCCATCTTTTCCAGAATCTGCTGCTCACTAAAGCCCAGCAACATTCCAGAAAGCATCACATTTTCACGCCCTGTCAGTTTACGCTGAAATCCTACTCCAATAGATAAAAGCGAAACAGATGGGGTTGCAAGTGTGATTGTTCCCTGATCTGGTGCAAAAATTCCTGCAATTGCTTTTAGCAAAGTAGATTTTCCACTCCCATTTCTTCCAATCACCCCTACAATCTCTCCTTTTTTAACTCCAAAAGAAATACCGCGGAGCGCCTCATATTTTTCTACCTTACTCTTTTTCAAACTAAAAATACTCTTCCGCAGAGGAAAAGCCTGTAGGCACTGATAAGAAAGATGAACGTCCTCCACCTCAATTGCATTTTTTCTATCGTCCATCAAATCACCTTCACATAATCTTTCTCATATTTATAGATTAAAAAAACACCGATTGCAGATAATAAAAATCCGACAGCCATCCAAAAACACAGCATCGTCAGATTTATATTTCCTGCATAAATCAGTGCTTCACGACATTGCGTAATCAAAAAAGAAATCGGATTCCACTGTATCATAATGTCCGCAAGCGTTCCCGGAATCCGGCTGATTCCTTTCAGCTTTGGTTCAATTTCATAAAATACTCCTGATATATAAAACAAAAGCCGCATCCCTACTGCCGCCACATTTTGCAAGTCCTCGATAAATACACCAAAATGCGCTACTATACAGGAGATTCCAAATACAAGCAGAAATAGTGTAAAGAAAATGGGAAGCACAAATAAAATCTTCCAAGTGATTCTGACACGATACAATATCATCATCACTCCTACCAATCCAAATGCAATTGCCATTCGAAATCCGTATTTAAACATCTCAATCAAAACGAGAATGAATTTCGGCAGATAGACTTTCGTTACAATCGAACTGTTATTCGTCACAACTCTTACATTGGTCACAATACTCTTCTGAAAAAAATCCCACATATTTAATCCGATAAATACAAAGACCATATAATATCTTGTTCTTTGCCCAAAAACAATCTGCGACAGGAACCAATATATGATCATAAATAACAGAGGATCTAAAATCCACCAGAGCCAACTTAAGCGGGAATTTGCCACCTCTGCCTTCAATCCCGCTCTGCCAGAGTAAATGGCATATTTATAATATTTCTTTATATCCCGAAAAAATCTACCCATATGTTTCCTTCCCCTCATCTTCTATGCATTCACTATTGAAGTAGATCAAGTTCTTTCAAAAGTGTGTATTCTTCTCGAACCCCTTCATCCACTGACAGAAACTGCTTCATTCTCTGTGTATTTCTGCTTCCTCTTTTAAATATAGCCTGGTACCAGCGGATTACCCACGCTGCTGGCAGAAGTAACGGGTGCTTCTCGACATTCTTTAAGTACATTCTCATATACTGTCGATCTGGAAAAATCATCTTTATCATCGCTTTCCATTTCAGTGTTTTTAAATCTGATTTCTCTGCTCCCTCCAACTGATTACGCACTTGGGATGCCTCCATGTTTCTGCCACAATAGCCATACACCCCTCCCGCAAAAATAATCTCCTTCATCTTTTCATAGTTCTCTGCCTCCATTTGCACTGGAAGAAACTCTATTTTCGTACCAAACCACTCTTTGCACAAAGTCAAAGTTGCTCTTGCAAACGCAGATAGTCCTAACTTCTCTAGTTCCTGCCAAATGTAATCCCATTCCAATTCATTTCCATATTTCTCTATAAACAATGCAAAATCCAACTGTCCACGCAATCCATATCCTGCATATTGAAAATGCTTCGCTGCATGCACAAACAAATATACAAGATGATACTCTTTAATAAAACACAGTGTGTATTCTCCCCGAACCTTTTCTGTATGAGAAACAGCATCTAAATAGTACTGCTCCGTATCTGCTCCTCTTCCAACTTTTTGAGAAACAATGCGACTATGCACTTCTAAAAGAGTATTTCCTTTTTCATAGCACCACACAAACCCCGTATCGGATGTACAGAGAAATCCAAGCTGCAAAAGTGCTTCATGTGTACGCTGTCTATCCTCTTCCCGAATGAGAAAATCAATATCCCCCATCGTCCTCAATTCCGGAATAGGATAATATCGCTTCAAAACCCACCCTTTCATTAAAACATGAAAAATTTTCTTTTGGTTCAGGCATTCCATTACTTGAACCATCCGCATATCCTGCTCCTTGCTTCGGCTAACCGATGCATAAAAGTGCACTTGCAAATCTTTCTGAATGTCTTTCGGTACGCACTCCTGTTCCGGAAGTTTTCTGATTGCTGTATATAAGATTCCGCCTATATTATGTTTGACTGCCAATTCATATACTTCCGCCCAATCTACCTGCTTTGGGAATGTGTCTACGCAATCATCCATTCCCATGTAAATTTGCAATAACTGTATGACAGCTGTCTGCACCGTATTCATATTCATCCTCATTTCCTGCTTTTTTTAAGACTTCTGATTCTGCCTGCAATTCCAAGCACTTTCCCCCGAACAGGTCGCATTATTCCCCACAGATACACATACAATAAATATCCCCTGTGATCGCAGGAAAACCATTTCCCCTTCCTGCAGATTTTCACAACTCTTGCAATCACTGCATTTGTTGAAACATTTTTCTCAAGCTTTGATTGTGCATCTCCACATAAACTCATCTGTCGATCATAAAGTTTTATAATCCGATGTAAGACATACTGACCATTTTCTCGCCGATATAAAACAATGTCTCCGTTCTTTAAACTTCCTTCCTGGCAATGTTCTAAAACAACCTGATCCCTTCTATGCATCCACAACGGCATCATACTTGTCCCTGTCACCTGCAAAGTGACGGTCTGTCCTTGTTCTAACAGGCTATTCAATATCGGAGAAAGTTCTTCCAAAGAAAGTATTACTGTTCTTTCTTCCATCATGATTCCAAAATATTTTTCCTTCTTAAAATAGAAAGAAACTTTCTAACGTCCTCTTCTGCTATTTCTTTTCCAACTTCATATACGTCTGTCAACGCACAAACCAATTGTTCTTCTGACATTTCTTCCTGCAATTTTTCCCATAAAAAGGCGCCTGTCTCATTTAGTGTGATCATTGCCTGAAAATCCACACTTTGCTCTCCAATCGGAATGACCATATGTTCCCCTGCTACTGTTACAAGCTGAAAAGTATCTTTAATCTTCATCCTATTTTCTCCATTTCCACTTCTATTTTTCTACTAATTATCGCAAAATATTTCTTTTCTTACAATCTCCACTGCTTCCTGACTAATATTACAATGCAAATAATACATTGGAACACTCTGTGCCAGTCTCGCCGCAAACGCTGCTAATTTCCTTCCTACTTCCTCATCATAGAATGGAACCATCAATTGATTTGTAATATTATACATTCTCTCTGAAATATTCATCGGTTCTATCCAGTTTTTTATATCTCTCTTTAAAAATACAACTGCTGCAAGCGGTACTGATATATTCCGATTTAAGTCTGTTTTCCCACTCCATGGTGTTCCATAAATCCAAGGCACTTCATCCCGAAAGCGAATCGCCGGTTTATCATCATTCACAATTTCCACTTTTTCTTTAAACCGTTCTTTCCAAAGTCCCGTATGAGTAGACTTTCCAACTCCACTGATTGCAGAAAATATCACGCCTTGCCCTTGAAAAGCAATGGCAGATCCATGTAGCACAGCATCTCCGAGCACTGCTAAGCGATCACTAAACGCACTACCGGAAAAAATATATTCAAAGTCTGTTGCCTGTAATTCTTCCATTTTACGGTCTCTTCTAATCTCAGCTCTCACAGATGTATACTGTTTATCAAAATAAATGGCATGAAGTATCCTGCTTCGTTCCTGATCATATAATACACGACAAAAAGTCCCGTCTTGCAGACAAAGCACTTCCGCATCCCGCACTTTTTTGATCACAGTTCCTTCTGGCGCCGGAATCTCCTCTAAAATACATGTAGTAAGATTCATATCGCTTTTCTGATTCGTATCGACAATTGCATATTCTTGCAAGCGCTTCTTAAAAAAATCCTGATCAGAAACTTCTAGCTCAACAATCTGATCTGCTATCCTTACTCGTTCCATGTTAATCCTCATTACAAAAAACAGGCAAGAAACTTCTTGCCCGTCTGCTTTATCTCCTTTTATTCTTCAGAAGCTACTGGCTCCTCTGCTACACCAGCAAAATCATCTATACTGTCTGTCTGCTCCTGTCCGTTTGTTTCTGGTCCTGCTTGATCGCCGGATAAGGTAAAACATGTCAAGAAAATTAAAACTTGAGTTTCCGTAGTTTTTGATATGCTCCTCTTTTACGTGCTTTGTTATAAACAACTTTTAAAAAATGCCCAAAATATAAGGAAGCTTCTTACTTTTTGATGTAAAATTTAAGTGTCAAATCAAAACCTTACTAAACAAAAAGAAGGAAGATTCCTTATGACTTATTTTACATCAAATACTTACATTTTGCGGAAACTCAAGAATTAAAAATTGCAGTAATAAAACTATTACTTAAACTTTTCATCTACTTCCTCATTGTCTTTAATATATTTCAACAAAAATAAATATCTATCTACTTAAGATCAGTCTTATAACGTGTCATTTCAACTGATTGTCTTATCTCAATATTAAAGATATACTTTTTATTGAGTAATTTTTTCCAAAATACTCCAATTTTATTATTAACTTTATCTGTAATTATTTTAATCTTGCAAAACTTAAATATTCTGATTCTACATCTATCAATTAGTATTCCGATACTAAAAATCACTAAGGATATTCCTAATATCACAATCATAGGCGATAGTCCTGGTAAACCGGCAATCCACTCTAACATTCCTCCGTCAAAAATATATTCTACCACCTTATGTTGCATATGTAATAAATACACACCAAAAGTCGCCGGTGCACACCACCTAATAAAAGAAATTGTCTTTTTATTCAAATATAGCATATCTATTCCATAATTACGTTTATCTGTCTGTCATAATTATAATCCTTTCCCCTCTCTCATCAATTTCTTTTAACTAACTTTCTTATTAATGGCTGAACATATTCTTTCAGGACTTTAAATGAACGGTAATCTACAATAGATGCAACAATAAAATAAACACCTAAGATAATAATTCCGGACACGCATGCATAGCCTATAATTGAAAAATAAGAATTTAATTGCCATGGAATCCATTTACTGATTGTTGTAATTACAATAAATATAATAGAGTTGGAAATAAGTCTCTTATAGGAAACCCAAGGACTTCTTTGCAAAATCTGTACATTTGCATATATAAACATATCATTCATTCGATATATAAGTGCAACAATTGTTCCAATAAGAACACCATAAATTCCCCAAAGATTTACTGCAATTATTGATACAACCAAGTTAATAGCCGCCTCTGTAATACACCTACTTTGTGTTTTACGAAAATGCTGGGCATAATTAATCACATCTGAACAACACGCTCTCGCTCCTGTCATTATATAAAATGCAGAAAACAAAACTGCTACCTTATAATCCAAATAGTTAATATCTGTAATTCCTGCCGTATATAATTTCATAAATGGAATAATAAAAATCAGCGCAATATTATATAGAGCAAATACTAACGCCATTCTATAAGTTTCGTACAAATCATGCAGTTGTATATACCTCTCTCTATCTCGATTAAATGTTTGTCCCATTACAAACGCAAATCCCTGAGCTATATAATCTAACACCGTTCTAATCATAGAATAAAGTAGCGTATACATTGTATATACGCTAACAACTTTTAATCCAGAAAAAATTGTTAGAATGATAGTATCTGTATTTCTGAAAATCAAATCGCAAATCTGATTTACAAATGCCGCATTTTTTTGTCCAATCGCTTTATAATCAGGTTCTTCTTTCAAATTTACCCAGCGATAATTTTTAGATATGTACAATCCAATAACAATTATCTTAAGTATATTTATCAACAAATAAGTAAATTGAATAGCAATAATATTACACCCCAGCAGAAGCATAATAATCTTTGCTACGCTAATGATTGTAGCAGCGATAGACGTCAAAGCCGTATTAATATAATTCTTTCCTTCTGCCTGTAATAAAATAATAAATTTTCCTTGATAGTAATAACTAATAACTCCCGGCACTCCGTTAAACAAAATTATGATAACCATAGTCCATGCCGGAATATTAGATGAAACTACCAACGGATACCCTATAGCCACTACCAAAACTGCAATTAAATATAATCTTCCTGTTTTCTTATAATAATGATCTGTAGCTGACATTATCGCTGAAATTTCTTTTTTACTATTATTAGCTAATGGTCCATATAATGCCTGAAGCGTTGCTGCACCTACCCCCGCTTCTAAAAGAGCAAAATATGCAAATACTTGTCCAATAGAATTCAAAAAACCATTCATTTCCGATCCAAAACTTGTTAAGAAGAGTCTCGGAATGATGATTCCCAGTACAATCGAAAGAACTTGACTTCCTATCCCAATTGCTATATTTAAAAAACTTCTACGTCTATTCATTTCTTTAACCGTTCCATATATAATACTCTTTATTTTATTTGAATAAATATTTACTAGTTCCCAGTTCTTAGATATTCTAGATGCTCACGAATATAATATATTCGTGTTTTAATAGCAAGTCCCTTATAGGTTACCACCTTTATTAAGCTTTTTAACGTTCGATTAGCAAAATAAATCCTATACACTTTTCTGAATTCCTTTGACTCAAATAATCTTTTCTTTTCACGCTCTAACGCAGTAGAGTCAAGAATATTTCCCTTTTTTGCTAATTCCATATCTCTCAGATTTTGATTATAGATTTCATCTAATGGAAAACGAACAAATTGTTCTGGATTCGAATTACTTCCTTCATGCTTTCTATATTTAACTAGCTTATTAGGTAAATATGCTATATTTCCAAGTATAATCGCTCTAAAACCTATTGGGTCATCTTCTGTGGGACACAAATCTCCTAACGGACCAAAAAAATCCATAACATTCCTTCTAAAAGCCGAAAATCCCACAGAAACATGTGCCCCCGACCCAAATTCATATGTCCGTTCTTCTGATACCCAATAATTTTTCTGTAAAAAATCAGAATACGGTACCAAATTCTCGTCTACCACAAGTGCACTACTTGCTACTTGCATACACTTTGGATGTTCACATAAATAGCTCGTCAATATCTTTGTTCTATCTGAATCAGATATATCATCTCCATGAGCTGCAACAATAATCTCTCCTGTTGCCAACTCTAAATATGCTTTATTCATATGTTTTGTAATTCCTAAATTTTTTTCGTTTCTATTCAAAACAATTTTATGAGGTCCCTTATATTCTTCAGCCATACGTTTCATAATATCAAAAGTACAATCTGTCGAGCAATCATCTGATAAAACAATTTCCAACGGAGAATATGTCTGCTCAAAAGCACACTTAACACTCTCTTTTACATATTTTTCAATATTGTAAGTTGTTACAACATATGATACTAACGGTTTATTCATTTTAATCCCATTACCTTCCCTGCTAACTTATATTTTTTATTTGTCATCAACCAAACAAACAACTGGATTCTTATTCTTCCTAACCTACTAGCATTTTCATTTGCAAAAAATTTATTTTGAATTACTTTAAATTTATTAATCCAATTTCTATATTTTCGAAAATCTATTTTCGAAAATTCAAGGCAGCTCAAACCGCCTTGTTTTGATTGTCCGATTCCGGAAATTAAATGCATAAAAAACAAATAAATCAACTTTTTCTCTTCTAATACATTTCTAAGAGTCTCTTCTATTTTATCGAACAATCTCAATTGCTGGCAAATTCTTGTTTTAAATGCCGTATTCATCGCAGAACCTTCTCTATCAACGTATTGATAATACACATCTCTTTTTAATGATACTGTCACCGGAACTATGTCAAATATCGCTTTATAATATTGAATATTAAACAGCAAATCTTCACCTATTGTTTCTTGAGTATCAAACTCTAAATTGTATTTTTGAATAATTTCGCGCCTATAAATTTTGTTCCACGGCTCAAATCCTAGTTTGTATGTAAAATAATATTGGTTAAAAAAATTATTAATACTATCTAAACATTCTATTTCTTCTAATTTAGAATTAAATACGCATAAATCTGCCCCTGGTTTTTGTTGTACCTCATTTAATTTTTGAAGTGCATCTGGTTCTATATAATCATCACTATCTACAAACCAAATATATTCTCCAGTTGCCATGCACAATCCTTGATTTCGTGCCGAAGATACCCCTCCGTTTTTTTTATGCAACACTTTTATTCTAAAATCTTTTTTCTTATATTCATCACAAATAAAAGGACACTTATCCGGTGATCCATCATCAACCAAAATCAATTCAAAATCTTCATAAGTTTGTTTTAAAATACTATCAATACATTTTTCTAAATATTTTTCCGTTTTATAAATCGGTACAATAATACTAAATGTCGGCATCAAAATCTTCCCCTTCCGCAAATTATTGCAACGCATTCATTAAATAATTTAAGGATTCTTTTTTGAAATCTTCTATTTCTTTTCGTGCCTCTGAATAATCGATTTGAAGTAAAAATTCTTTATCGGGTTTTCCAGTTGTATATAATCTATTATCTAGTCCTATTTTTTTTAAATAATCAATCTTACGACTATCATTATTATTAACAGCATTTTCTTGGTCTGCTGCAATAGCTGAAATAAATGGTCTCTCAAAAATAGTTGAAAAAACAGTTCCGTGGAAGGAATTTGTATACACCAAACTCGCATTCATAAACAATCCCACAAATTCTTCTGGACTAGCCGAATATGCTTTATGATACAGCTTAATAAAATCACGAATATACTCATTGAAGATAACAACATCATATCCAGTAACTTCGCGAAGATATTTTATCAATTCTCTACTGCCATGATTATTTTCTAAGAAATACACTAAAATATAGGGTTGCTTATACTTAGGCTTAACCGCAAGTTTTTCCCATTCTCTTTTATCCAATAAAAGCACTGGATCACATACTGTATGAACTATCTTATCAGTCAATTTCTGTATTATATCTGCTCCTCTTGGTTCTCTAACCGAGATAGCATCAAAATTCTGCACCCATTTTTCTATTTTGCATAACACATCCTCATCGAACTCTGTCTTTCCAAGACTTGGTGAATAAGATATTTTCTTTGCACCATTAGTTGCATCTAAAAACTGAAGATAATATGCAGTCTCAAAATCTTGACAAACCGGGTTCCAAATTTGATCACCACCACAAATATATGTATCATAATCAAAGTGTTCGATCTTTAACTCTTGTGTTGATGCATATTCCTTTTTAGTAATCGGTAATACATCATTTATAAAACGTTCAAAATGATTATAGCGTTTTTTTAATGCCGGATATATTAAGTAACGAAACAGTTTATGAATTCCCACATCACTTTCTTTAATAACTTTATATACCTCTTTTTGACTTTGTGGTCTCAAATTTATAAATTCTGTTTCATGCCCCAAAATTTGTAATTCCTTCGAAAGCGCATATGCTTGTAATACTGAACCATAATTATGTGATGCGTGAAACGTAAGTTGACCTATTTTTCTCATGTTCTCCACCTTAATATTAATCTTTTTTGAATTGATTGTGTTATCTCTCTCATAACAATCTTAACAACAATTTGATACAGGAACACCTAGATAACAAAACTAAAATTTCCATTTTCCATCTATATTTAAAAATATCAATATTATGAATACTTTCCCGAATCATACTTTGCTCTAAAACATTTCTAACTTCTTCCTGTTCTCTTTTTCTATCCAGATTTCCCTTTTTTATATTTTGAATTGAAAAAATCAGAAACTTTACTCCTGTAGAAAACAAACGTTGTTTTTCTTGCTCAAATAACTGTTCTTTTTTCAAGTACGTCTTTTCCCATTCAAGAAGATTATTTAATAACTTATAAACTTGTGGACGATATATATTGCTTAATGATTCACCATTATACTTATAATAATATAGACATTCATCTAAAACAGATATCTGTTTGCACTCTTTATATAACTCCATTGCAGAAACTACGTCTTCTGCAAAAAATTCTCGTTCAGATTTAAATTCGTAATTCGAAATAATTCTTTTACTATATAAATTTCTACAAACAAACCCTTCTACACTTTGTTCCCTTCTACCCGGTACAACTCCTACCATAGGTAAAATAAGCATTTTAAAAATTTCCGAATGATTCAATACCTTTGGCATATCTTGAAAATAATGTTCTGCAATATTCCCATCAGCAGCTACTGTAAAATGTGAAGAAATACAAATATCTGATTTATCACTTTCAATCCTATCGTAAAGTTTATAAAACATTTCTGGATGGACATAATCATCTGAATCCACAAATCCAATATAATCTCCAGATGCTATTTTTAACCCTGCATTGCGCGCACTAGAAAGTCCACCATTTTCTTTATGTACAACATGCACTCTAGGGTCTTTGCAAAAAGAATCACACATTTCACCTGATTCATCCGGCGAACCGTCATCAACTAAGATAATCTCTATTTCTTGAAGTGTCTGTCCCAAAAGAGAATTTACACACTTTTCTAATGTTTCTTTCGTTTTATATACCGGTACAATGATACTTACTTTTGGCTTCATACTATCTCTACCTTACATATCCAAAATTATTTTTTTCAACAGATGCCTTCTGTTCCTGTTTCTGGGTTTCTGAAAAAGAAGGATTTCTCAATGTATATTCCTCTCCATAACAAGGTTTACTCTTCATATACTCTTTATTTTCATTAATAAATTCGTGATAATCTTTTAATTTTCGTGCCGGATTTCCAGCAACTACACTTCCTTCTTCAACGTCATGCGTTACAATACTTCCTGCACCGATTATCGAATTGTTTCCAATTGTTATTCCTGGCATAATTATGCTTCCGGCTCCAATAAAAACATTATTTCCAATATGCACTGGCGCTATTCTCGTATATCCACATTCCTTCCACATACTGGCATCATGTGCAAGAATATGTACTCGTGGAGCTAGGGTAACATCATCTCCAATTTCAATCAACCAACAGTGTGACTGGTCTATGATACAATGCTCATTTCTTCTAAAATTCTTTCCTACCTTAAGTCCTAATTTTTTCAAGCTATCTGTAGAAACTTCTCCCCGCAAACGATATAACAAATTTCTTAAAAAAGTCATACTTTCTCTCTTTCTACTGTTTCATACTATTCCTGATTTTCACTAAACGATAAAATATCCAAGCAGTAATCCTTTCCCCTACTATGCCCACTAACATCGCATATATTTTATCTAGTTTTGACTTTACATATTTTAATAAGTTTCGATTTTGTTTCATAAATAGTATCAGTTCTTTCTTCTCCTCTTTACACATTCCCGAATCTTTTATTCCAAAATGAATAAACTGTATTCCAAAAAAATTCAATGCTTTATCATTATCCATATCCTCAATCGGATTCTTAAGAATTAAATTCATTCCTTCAGAACAAACATTCAAGACATCTTTCACATTTTTATACTATTACTTGCCACCAAACTTCAAAAAAAGAAATCTGTATCTTCAGCACAGGTTATTGTCTCGTTTATTCTTAAGTTATTATCGCACAAAAAGTTTTTTCTATAGATTCCAATACACATTGAACTTAAATTCTGGCATAAGATTTTGTCTCTTTTGTAGATAATTTCTCTTTTAAAATATCCTCCGAAAATAGTACATTTTCCTGCTCTACATTTTCGTAAAATTCCTTATATGCGTTACAAACAAGCAGATGATACTCTTTGAAATCAGAAGCTACAATTGCTTTATAAGTATTTTCCAATGCCCCACCATTTTATCATCTGCATCTAAAAAAATTAAGTATTTACCTTCTGCTTTTTCAATTCCATAATTTCTGGCAGAAGCAACTCCTCCGTTTTCTTAAAACATAACATTTAATATTTTCATATTGTTCGCTTAATTTCTTCGCAATTTGAAATGAAGTGTCTTTGGAACCATCATCTACCAAAACAATTTCACAATCGTCATTTTTTGACATACTATGCTATTAATACACTCTTCTAAATATTTTTCCATGTTATAAATTGGTATTATAATGCTAAAAAATATTTCTCTTTTCACTTTTTCCACATTATTAATTCCCAACTAATATATCTGCAATCCTTTTACATGCAAATCCGTCTCCATATGGATTGCTCGCATTGCTCATTTTTTTATATTCTTCTTCATCCTCAAGAAGCTTCTTAAAGTTTCGATAAATATTCTCTTCTTCTGTTCCAACCAGTTCTAATGTTCCAGCTTCAATACCTTCTGGTCGTTCTGTTGTATCACGCATAACCAAAACTGGCTTTCCAAGAGATGGTGCTTCTTCTTGTATTCCTCCTGAATCTGTCAAAATCATATAGCTTTGATTCAAGAAATTATGGAAATCAATTACCTCTAATGGTTCAATAATATGAACTCTTTCTTCCTGCCCCAAAATACTATCTGCGATTTCTCTCACAACCGGGTTCATGTGTATTGGATAAATCGCTTTTACATCCGGATGTTCTTTTAAAACACGAAGTATTGCTTTAAACATAGCTTTCATTGGCTCCCCTAAGTTTTCTCTTCGATGAGCTGTAATTAAGATCAAACGACTCCCTCTTGCCCATTCTAATTCCGAATGATTATATTCCTTTTTTACTGTAGTTTTTAATGCATCTATTGCAGTATTTCCCGTTACATATATAGATTCTTTCTTCTTACCTTCTTTAATTAAATTTTCTTTTGCTTTTTCTGTAGGTGCAAAATTATAATTGCTAATAATTCCTACCGCTTGTCTATTAAACTCTTCTGGATATGGTGAATAAATATTATATGTCCGAAGTCCAGCTTCAACATGTCCAACTGGAATTTGCAAATAGAAACATGCCAATGCCGTTACAAAAGTTGTAGATGTGTCCCCATGCACCAACACAACATCTGGTCTTACCTCTTCTAATACCTGTCTAATATCGTTCAAAATATTCGCAGTAATATCAAACAAAGTTTGCTTTTCTTTCATAATTGACAAATCATAGTCTGGAACTACATCAAATACCTCTAAGACCTGATCTAGCATTTGTCTATGCTGTCCCGTAACACAAACTATTGTTTCTATACTCTCTCTCGTTTTCAGTTCATTCACTAATGGGCACATCTTAATCGCTTCTGGTCTTGTGCCAAACACCAACATTACTTTTTTCATATATTTCCCCTCTTACTTCTTTAAAAAAGCAAAGCAATCTACTCCAAACCATCGATGAAACACTCTGGTTATTTTACTTCTTATTCTTAGTTTCTGTGGCACCCAAGATTTATTAAACCAATGAATCGTTGCAGTGTCCTTAGAGTCATACATAATGCCTGTTGCATCATCTAATGGACAAAATACATCTCTTGGATATAATACAAACCCATCCAAAACCTGATATTTTCCATTTGGAACAAATCCTCTTTCAGAAAGCATTCTTGTTATTGTTACTGTATTTGTAGTTGTATCCTGATTACCATCCTTATCTACAAAATGACGTCCATCATAGTAGGAAAGTAACTCTTTAAATAGTGGAAAACCTTTTTCTGCTGCCATAATTCCTGTCGGAATCTGAGTATCTGATTCAAAACCTGAAAATCCTTGATGTACAAGAAACTTATCTAAGTTTTTCGTTACCTCTACATCTGTATCCATATAGATTCCACCTTGTTTATACATAGCATACAAACGAACATAATCCGTCACAAAAGCAAAACGCTTACTCTCATATGCCTCTCTTACATAGTCACAACAATTAATATCAAAGTTATCTTCATTCCATTCTATAATCTCATAATCCGGACAGTATTTTTTCCAGCTTTCTATACACTTCTTTGCCAAATCTGGCATCTTCCCTCTGCCGAACCAGCAATAATGAATTACTTTAGGAATCATGCTAATCTCCTTTTCTATTTCTATTATCCATATTTTTTCTAAATTTTCTCTTTAACCAAATGGGTGTTATCTGTGATACAATAGGTTTTATCGCAAAAACATAATATTGGAGCGGTAGTTTTAGCAACTTAATCCCATGCACCAATACTCTCGATGCTTCCAATGAATGTTTGAATGTTCGCCGATTAAAGGTTGCCACATCTTCTCTAACTAAATATAATGGCTCTGCAATATTATATCCTTTATATCCATTTGCAAAAAAGCGAAACCAAAGGTCTACATCCTCTGCTCTAGTCGTAAGTTTAGACACACGATATCCTTCTAATGCTTCAAAAACTTCTCGCTTCATCATAATTGTCGCATGATGGAATGGATTGAATTTTGGCAAATCTGTTTTAACTGGAATTTCTTTAATTGGAATTATATTTTTCTCTCCCTTTTCATCAAACGCCTTCATATAAGTTCCGATTAGAGCATATTCCGGATGTCTGTCCAAAAAGTCCACCTGCTTTTCAAAACGATCCGGCAAAGATAAATCATCACCATCCATACGAGCAATATATTTTCCTGTTGCATGCTTGGCACAATGATTCAATGTTGCTGCCAATCTAATATTTTTTTTGTTTTTTAATAAAATGATTTTATCAGGATATTTTTCTTTATATTTCGATGCAACTTGATATGTATCATCTTGTGAACCATCATCGCATAATATAAGTTCCCAATTTACATAAGTTTGCTTGAGAATAGAATCAATTGCATCACTTAAAGTATCTGCACAATTATATATTCCCATTAATATAGAAACTTTATTTTCGCCTTGCATAGTTTAAATATCTCCTTTCCAAATCATTTGCCGCATACTTGATATCAAATCCTGCCTCTTTAATAGATTTATATCCACACTCTCTATCCATATCTTTTCTCAATACTTTTTCAACTTCTTTTCCCCAAGTCTCTGCACTTTCATCTAAAGAAATAAATTTTATATTTCCCGTTATATTTACTTCTTTCGGAATTGTGTCGATAGATGCTAAACAAGACAATCCAGAACATTGTGCTTCAATTAAAACAATTCCAAACCCTTCATGCAAAGATGGAAATAAAAAAACATCCATTCCTTGCATAATACTTGAAACATCATTGCGTTTTCCCCAGAAAACAACTTTATTCTGTAGATTTAATTTTTCCACCTTATTTTCTATCTTTTCACGCGATTCACCGTCTCCAACTAACCAAAGTTCTACATTCTCACATTTTCTTTGAATGATATCAAAAATATCAATTATAAATGTTTGGTTTTTGACCTCATTAAAATTTCCAACATGCCCTATAATTAATTTATCTTTAGCATTTTTCTCTTCCCGTACTTTTCTTCTTGTTTCTTCATTAAATCTATATAGTTGTGTTTCAATGGCATTATTTATTATTTGCACTTTCCCATTCTCTACATCATTTTTCCCAAAAAGCCAACGTCCTGCTTCTTTAGAGCATGCAAATTCTTCTGTTTTTACACGAAAAATAATTCTGGCCAAATAATGCAACCATTTTTTTCCTGCCTGAGTAGCATGTGAATGCGATATTAATACTTCTGCTCCTCCATGTCTTGCAGCTAATAAGTCTATATTAGAAATTGCACTTCCTGTATGCCTATGAACTATCTGATATCCTTTATCTCGAACAATTTTTGCTATACTTAAATAGTTTTTTATTGGATTTTTCTTTTTAGGATACGCATGGTAAATATATCCACCCATGTTTTTTATTTCTTCGTCAAAATATCCTTCTTCCTCTACAGAAGTCAAAAAGTCAAACTGAACCTTTTCTCGATCAATCGCACGATAATAATTCATTACAAAATTCTCTATTCCACCATTTCCCATATTATGGAATATATGTAATACTCTAAGCATTTTCCCCATTCCTTTTTACTAAATATAACTATTTATTTAAAAGACTCTATCAATTTCAGTAATTCCTTCTTAGTTTCCTCAATACAGTACGGTTTTACATTTTCTTTATTATGTATTCCCATTTTCTCTCGTATCTCTGAATTTTCCTTTAACTTCTTGATTCCTTCTGCAAACCCCTTAACATCTCCTGGTTCATACATATACCCAGATATTCCATTTTCCATCACATCTATCAACCCTCTTATATTCGATGTTACAAGAGGCAGCCCACAATACATTGCTTCCAGCGAAGCCACTGGTAATCCTTCTCGTTTGGAAGGCATCACATATACATCTGCTTGGCTACAAATATCTACTACATCTTTTCGATAACCAAGAAAATGGATATTTTGATTCAACCGTTTCTCTGTCACTAACTTTTTCAAGCTTTCTAACTGATCACCTTTTCCGCAAAGAACATAATGTATTTTACTATCTCTAAGCATAGCAATTGCCTCAATGATTACTCTTTGATTTTTGTTATCATTCAATTCTCCGATAGACAGTACAACAAAATCGTCCTGTTCTAATCCAAGTTCAGCTCTAATATCATTTTTCTTTTCTCCAAGTGTTAATCGCGTAGTATTAATTCCGATTCCATGAATATATTTCACGTCTTTTACTTGAAAACTTTTTGCTCGTGCGTAATCTTCTTGATTTACAGTGCAAATCACATCTGCCTTCGAAGCCATCATTTTTTCTATTGGATAATAAATCATCCAATTCATTTTTGGTGCTCCTGTGTAAAAATGAAATCCGTGTACCATATAAAGGACTTTCGTCCCATTTTTTCTCGCCCTTTTTGCTGCTAATCTTGTGACAACTCCCATAACGGGTTCATTTGTCCAAATAATATCATACTTTCCATCATCAATGATTGTCTTCATCTGATAGAATCCTTTGAAATTATCTAAGGCAACGGGGCTCCGATGAAGCTTTACTAAGTGAATTTCTTTTACACAATCTTCAATCTTATCTCTGACTTCTTTCATGCGTCCACCTACCTCTGAACAGGCAATTTCTACTTCATACCCATTCTCTGATAAGTTTCTAATATGTGGCAACAAAAACTGCACCATCATCAAATCTGTAGATGTAACAAGAATTCTTCTATTCATGGATCGTTTCCTCTATTTTTTTCACTATCGAAGCGCTGTCCATTCCATACTGCTGCCTCAGATAATTCTGATTTCCAACTTTAATAGAATATTCATCATTCAATCCAATTCGGAGCAAATAAGCTTTCTTCTCTTTCATTTCAGCCATGACTTCTGCCACAGCACTCCCAAATCCACCTACAATATTGTGCTCTTCACATGTAACAACTACATCAAATTCTTTCGCACACTCTTTAATTACTTCTGTATCAATCGGCTTCACTGTTGGGAAAGTATATACTGCCGGATCATACCCCTTCTCCACCAACACATTATATGCGGCATTTACTTCTTCAAAAATCGCTCCCGTAGAAAAAATCGCTATCTTCTTTCCATCTCTTACCTTAATTGCCTTTCCTATTTGGAAATTATCAATATGATCATGAATTCGCTTTTCTCCTCCGCGTCCAAGTCGTAAGTATGCTGTCCCCGGATATGCAGCTAATGCTTTTGTACATTCTTCCGCTTCCACCAAATCCGCCGGCGCCATAACTACAACATCTGGCAATGCTCTCAAAATCGCTAAGTCTTCTGTTGCCTGATGACTCATTCCAAGTGATCCATATACGAATCCTCCACCAATACAAACTACTTTTACATTTGCATTGTGATATGCACAATCATTTCGAATCTGTTCTAAACATCTTAAAGTCGGAAAATTTCCAATCGAATATGTAAATACTGTTTTTCCTTCTAATGCCATGCCAGCAGCAACTGTTGTCATGTTCTGCTCCGCAATCCCAGCATTTGTAAACTGATCCGGGACGGCTTCCCAATATGGCTTCAATACTCCAAATCCGAGATCGCCTGTAATTAATTCAATATTTTTATCTTCTTTTGCCAACTCAACTAAAGTTTTTACAAATGTATCTCTCATTTCTTTTCTTCTCCCTATACCGTATGTTCTCTTTCACTACTTCCAGATTTTGCCTCTACACGTCGCATTTTCTCTGGATAACTTGTGTTCCATGTATAAGAAAACGTATGATCATTCCCAATGTCATCTCTTTCTGTTGGCTGAACCGGATTCTCAATTCCGTCTGGTGTATATGGATCCTCTACTCCTTCCGGCTTGCATTTATGCAATTCTGCCACCGCGCAATCATATTCCCATCCCTCATGCGGAAAACGATAATGCCATAAAATATCATTTTGCATAAAGGACACACCACATCCCTTGATTGTATTGGCTATGATTACTGTAGGTTTATGAGCTTCTTCCTTGCTAAGTTTTTCTGCCTGTTCAAAAGCAACATTCAATTCTTCGTGGCTATTTCCATCTACTTCAATAACATTCCAACCAAATGCTTTCCACTTTTCACCAAAATTTTCAATTTCAAGTGTATTTTCTTGGAAATCCATGCTCTGCATATGATTGTGATCTACAATAGCCACTAAATTATTTAATCGGAAGTGATTTGCAAACAAGGCAGCCTCCCACACAGATCCTTCATCGCACTCCCCATCTCCCAATACTACATATACTTTATGACTTTTTCCATCCTTCTTCGCGGCATATGCCATTCCAACACCAGCTGATAACCCATGACCAAGCGAACCTGTAGAAAAATCTACTCCGGGCAAATGATGCGAAACATGTCCTGACAAACGGCTTCCATTCTGATAATGAGTTTTCAACTCCTCTACTTCAAAAAAACCATTTTCTGCTAAGGCAGCATAAATAGATGCTCCTGCATGTCCCTTACTTAAAATAAACCGATCTCTGTCCATTTTCTTCGGATTTTTCGGGTCAATGTTCATAACTCCACTATATAAAACTGCAATAATATCTGCCACAGATAAAATTGCCCCAATATGACTACCACCAGATAAATGCGTCATTTCAATTCCATGACGTCTAATTTTCCATGCTAATTGTTCACTATTCATTATTATTTCTCCTACTTATTTCCTCAAAAATCTTTTCTACAATTTCCATATGAGTTTCATCAAATTTTCTTGCAAACATATATGGGCTATTCATAAGTTCATCAAAATCATTCTCTTTTTGTCCCCAAGTATATGGTTTTCCTCGTTTCCAATCAATATACCTCATAGAACCATTCTTTAAATCTCTGGTATCATATAGCGTATCATAATATTTTGAATTATAAATCAATGTTTGTAAAACTAACTCATCACAAGATATTGTATTTTTAAATACAGACTCTATAACCTCTCTATTCTTTATTAAATAATCACAGAATTCTTGTGTAATCGAAAACCATTGCCACCCATCGATAATTTTCCAATTCATGTTTTGAAGTCTATTGATGTTAATAATTTTTTGTACATATTCTAACAGGCGATCCAATCCTTTTAGTAGTTTGCAATTGCGATAACTTCTCATATGGGTGAACAGATGATAAAATTTAACTCGTCTTACAGAATAATAAACTTCATTTGGAACAATACCAATAAAGTTCTTTCCACTTCTTTCAAAAAAATTATAAATTTCTTTTGAAGGTTTTATAGGTAAATCTACTCCGCTTAACAAATGAAAATACGAATATTCACCCGTTTTTCTTGCTGCTTCTAAAAGTTTCAATTCACATTCAACAATACTGTAATCTGCCCAATATATGTCCATAGAATCAATAATTATTAATTTTGATTTTTTTAACACTTCAAACAGATTCTGCGGAATCTTATCCTTGGATTTTTTATCTATATGTAAAAAAATATCATGATTTTCATAATCTAAAAGACATAAAAGCAACCTTAATATTGTCCAATTACTATGTGCCATTATCAAATATGCATGTTTCATTTTTCTATCTCTCATTATATATTTTTTCTAACTCTTTCACTGTATATTGAATACTATACTTTTCAATCTTATCTTTCTGTATATGCGCCACTGGATTTTTCTTAATTTCTTCTAAAATAATATCTGCCCACTCTTCTACTGTTTTATCTAATGAGATTCTAAAGCATCCACCACAATCAATCTGTTCTGTTATATTATCCGAAATAAAGCATTTTAATCCTGCCGCTTGTGCTTCAATTAATACAATCGGTAGCCCTTCATGTATTGAAGTACATCTATTTGGTAAAGAGACCGATCAATATAGTCTAATACATTTAATATGTATTGCTCTCCCCCATGTAAAATTGCAACACACATATAAGACCTTTTTCATCTCTCTATCCTCTCCATCCACTCAAAATTCCAGTAAACTCACTAACATAATACGAATTCTGCATTTGCAAATAATAAAACCCTAAAAATCCTATTGTACACAAACCAAACATTATTTTTGAACTTTCTCTTGTAAAACATTCCTTTAATAAATATGGAAGCAGTATCAGATTGTATATTTCAAAATATATAGGTAACCTTCCCACCAATATTCCACTAGTAAAAACACCTAAAAAATAAATACTCGCACAAATTACTGACATATTGATACAGATATTAATAAAGGCATCTGCTTTTCTTTCAAGAATCTTTCTTCCGAAAAATGCTATTATAGGAGTAACCGCCATAACCAATACACGAATTGGATTTACTCCGTCATCCTGCGCAAATTGCTCTGTGGCTCCACTATAAGCCGTCTCCGCTAAAACATCTTCCATTGTTGCAACAAACGGCTCTAAAAAAACAACGGCCAATAACAACAAAATCAGAAAAATCATTACCTTTTTACCAAAAGGTTTTGCTGTAGCTATAAAATACATAGGTATCATGACTAAAACTGTAAAATGTATGGTTGCAGCTATTAACACAACAATCATAAATGGAATAGTTTTTCGTTTTTCTATCCAATCAGAAAATAAAAATACTATTGTAGCTGCCCAAAACTGTCTCATACCGTTTAACATCCAGAAAAATATAAGTCCTGTCATAAACAGAAATGAACTATAAAAAAAATATTTCGATTTCTTGCGCAAAATTAACATAATAGGTATGCCTGATAAAATAGCAATTGTCATTAACCACATATGATAATCTGTAGATATAAAATGTTTAAATAATATGCTAAAAGTAATGAATCCAGGACTCTTATTTTCAGAAAAATCCCAATACTGTGGAATGGTTGCTAAAGAACTCGGATATGCATTGAAAGAGTTAATATATGCTTTAGTATCAGCAACTCCGCTTCTCATCCCAACCCAAAATATAATATATCCAAACGTTAAAATTGCTAGATACATAGGTACTTTATAGTCTCTTTGTTTCTGTGTAAATCGTTGTGTTTCCCCTTGAGCCTGCATAACGAGTTTATTCCAAATTCCTAGCACAACAATCCAAATAATCATCGAATTGTATATAATCAAAATATTTTCCTCCTAATCACCTACGTATCAGCTTTTCTTTATCTTGATACCTCATCCAATTTCTCAATATCCTCTTTTTCTAATTTCCAACCAATACTTGACACATTATCAATCACCTGGCTTGGTCTTTTTATCCCACATAATACAACCGACTTTGGAATGAAATCAAGAATATATCGAATTGCTACTGCAGCAACCGATTTTTCATATTTAACTGCAATCTCTTTCATTACTTCAACAATTTCAAGATTCTTTGACAACTTTTCTCCGTGGAAATTGACATAAATGTCTCTGCTTCTTCGGTCATTTGTTCCGAAATCTACATTTTCTTTCGTATATTTTCCTGTCAAAATTCCCTGTCCAAGGCTTCCCCATGTAAATGGTGTCATCTGAAGTTTTTCAGAAATTTCTAACAGATCTGCTTCATTTTTCCTACAAGCCAAACTATACTCATCTTGAAAGCTTGCAAACTTTCCTATAAATGGAATGATTTCTTCCATGTCTTCTTTATGTATATTGGATAATCCATAACTACGGATATATCCCTTTGCTTTCAATTTTTCCAGCGTTTCCACAACATCTTCCAACGCTGTTTTTCCATCTCTATAATGAACTTGATACAAGTCTATGTAATCTGTTCCTAACCTTCTCAAGCTTCCTTCCAAGGCTTTTTCTATCCATTGCGGAGTATTATCATAAAATGTCTTACCATTCTCTATTCTCACCCCAAACTTAGAAGCAATCACTACGTCTTGGCGTTTTCCTCCCAAGGCTTTCCCCAAAGTAATTTCTGACTGTCCTAACCCATAAGTATCTGCTGTATCAAAAAAATTCACTCCACATTCTAGAGCCGTATGCACTGCTCCAATTAGTTCATTTTCCTGAGTATCTCCCCAACCATATCCTCCCATCGGGCAACCACCCATACAAATCCTTGAAACCTTTATATCAGAATTCTTTAATACAATTTCTTCCATATGTACTCCCTTCCCCTTATTTCGTCATAAATGTCAATGCCTTCTTAATCGTTTTAAATACTGTCAAAAAGAATAGCTTAATATCTGTTGCAAAGGAAATTGTTCTCGCATACTTGATCCTCAATTGATTTTTTTTCTTGAGAACATGCTTTTCATACATCTCATCCGCATTCTCTCCACCTACAATCTCATCCAAGTTAATAAATTCAATTGAACTATAATCTGTAATTCCCGGACGTACCTCTAAAATAAGTTTTTCTTCCCCTTCATACTGATTTGTATACTTTAATAGTTCTGGTCTTGGACCGATAAAGCTCATTGTTCCATTTAAAATGTTAAATAACTGTGGAATTTCATCTAGTTTTGTTTTTCTGAGAAATGCTCCTACACGGGTAATGCGTGGATCATTTAAAGCAGTTGTGCCTCCGCCAATCTTATCTGCATTTTTTACCATCGAACGAAATTTAAAAATTTTAAAAGGCACTCCCTTATATCCACCTCTATCTGCCTTATAAAAAACTGGAAATCCACTGTCAATAATAATTGCTAGCGAAATAATAATATAAACTGGTAAAAGCACAATTAAAAATACAAGTGCCAGAAGAAAATCCAACTTACTTTTCATATGCACATTGTAAAATTTTTTATAATTTTCCATTCTCTCATTCCTTTTCATCCCTATACTTCGGTACTTTTTTTCCCCTCTTCTACTTCCTGCACTCCATAATAAGCACTACTATAATCTCCACCATAATATTTACTATAGTAATACTTTCCATAATACCCTTTTGCTCTGACATCTACTTTATTTAACACTGCCCCGAGAATCCGACATCCAGATCTTTCCAGCTGTCGCTCTACTTTCTGTGCCATTTTATAACTGATCGCATCATTTTCAATGACGAGCATTGCCCCGTCACATTCTTTCGCAATGACCGCTGCATCAATCACACTTCCAAGCGGCGGTGTATCAATAATAATATAGTCATAAAGTGCGTGTGTCTTTTCCATTAGCTGTCTGAAATGTTCGTTCCCGAGTAATTCGGATGGATTTGGCGGTACCGGCCCCGGAAGGATGACATGCAGATTGGAAATATTCGTAGCACATACGACTACCCCCAGTTCTTCCTGTCCGGACAGATAATGGGAAAGCCCTTTTACTTCCTGCGTGACCTGATATCGTTTTGAGAATACCGAGCGGCGAAGATCCGCATCGATATAAAGAATTTTTCTGTCTGTCTCGGCAAGGCTTTCTGCCAGCCGGAATGATACTTCTGATTTCCCTTCTCCAGGGGTGCAGCTTGTCACTGCAATGGCATTGATCTCTTCCCCGCAGAACAATACATTTGTTCTCAAGGTGCGATATGCTTCGCTTGTTCTGTAGTCCATGTTGTCTGGTATGACCAAATTAATCTTCTGCATCGCTTTCTCCCTTGTGTTCTATTTCTTTTTCTTCGTCTTTGTCTTGTCCTCCGTGGACGGAATCGCTCCAAGTACTCCGATTCCAAGATATTTCTCCACATCATCCTGACTACGGATCTTATCATTCATCAGGAAGATCAGTAAAATGATTCCAGCTGTCAGCACGACTCCTGCCGCTCCTCCAAGCACAGTATTTTTCATAATATTCGGACTTGCAGGTTTTGACGGAATCAATGCTTCCTGTACCGTGTTCATTGCTTTTAAGTTCATGACCTCTGTCACATGATTCGCACCGACATCTCTTACTTTATCTGCAAGTTCTTTTGCAAGGTATGGATCCGAATTGCTCACAGAAATATTTAGAATCAATGTATTGGCTTCGTTTGTCACTGTAATTGCATCTGCAAGCGCAGTGGTAGACATCTTCAGTCCAAGTTCCTCGATCACCTTATCTGTGACTGGACGGCTCTTTAAGAGAGAGGCGCAGTCTCCGAGTAACTGATTACTGAGGCTCAAGTCCCCGGACGTCACCGCCGCATCTTCTGCCTTTGTCAATACATATGCCTGTGTGGTCGCCTGGTAGATTGGTGTAACCATAAATTTCGTATAACCGAATGCAGCTCCGGCTGTCAGTACACCGACCAGAATAATGACCCACGCTTTATCTAACAGAACTGCCAGCATCTCCAGCAGATCGATCCCGTTTTCTTCTATCTGTTCTTCTCGTTGTCTCATTCATTTTCTCCTATATGTTCTCTTTTCTCTGTCACAGTTCCTCTATGAGTTTATTTTCGATCAATTTCCGTGGATTGTCATACAGCAGTTCTTTTGTACGCGCAAATCCATATGTTTTTTCCATATATTCGGCACATTCCTTCAGATTCGGTCTGCGCGATTCCATATGGTGCATGTCCGATGCCACAAAGTGCACCAGTTCCTTTTTCATCAGCTTCTGAGTAAAAAGCTTCATCCGCAGACCATTTTTCCCTACGATGCTGTCTCCATTGAGTTGGATATAAGCTCCCAACTGGATCACTTCAGAAACTCTGCTGACATTTTGATGGAAGACACGATACCGCTCGGCATGTGCGATGATCGGGCAGTATCCTCTGTTGACCAGAACGTGCACCGCATTGCGGATATACGCATAATCTTCCAGCGGCGAGAATTCTACAAGCAGATATCTGCTCTTTGCCATCGGGAAAATATTCCCTGCGGTAATCTCCTCCGCAAAATCGATTGTATAATAAATCTCTGTCCCCAAAAGTACGATCATATCCGGCAGATGTTCTCGCAGCCATCCGCGGATCTTCTGCAAAGCTTCGATGGTCCGTTCCGGGTTGCGGTGAAAGCGATTCCGATGATAGTGGGGAGTTGCGATCACACACCGTACCCCCTGCCGATATGCACTTTTTAACATCCGCACACTTTCCTGAAAATCCGAAGCTCCGTCATCTACCCCAGGAAGGATGTGTGCATGAATATCAATCAGCCCTTTCATCTATGTTCACCTCACCTTTTCTACCCTCTGCTGTTTTTAATCAGCCGTCTTCGCAAACTTGCAATCCGCAGTAATAATAATGCAGCAATTCCAAAGAACCCTATCGCAAATCCCTCAAAGATCATCAGACCGTTCGTCACATAAGTCACCATAAACTGGTACAAATATTCCGGTTCGATCACAAGCCGCCGATAGTCCTGTGCAAGCAGCAAATATGCCGGAACAAGACCGATCATCAGCCCCGATGCAAGTGTACTGTACACAAGATAGCGCATCGCGTGATGTTTCCAGATGTACATCCGAAACAATATAATTCCTGCCAGCACCGCAAAGACTAAGCAGCCGAGAATGCCAACTGTAATTACTTTTTCTGCAAAACCGTGAATTCTTCCATAATATTCAATAAAAGGAATCTTCGTTGCCCTTACATATTGATCCGCTGCCTGTTCCAGATAAGTATTCAGTACCGTCTGCTGTGCTTCCCCCAGTTCAATTTCCCGGGACTTTGCATAGTTTTCTACATTCTCTTTTAACTTTGTTCGAAGCTTCCCGGTATCCGGCTGGTAAGTCTGTCCGGTCAAAGATGCCTCCAGACTCGCCCGGATATCGTTGTACATACTGTTCGTATCTACAATTCCTTCCAGTGCACTTTTCGGAATCCCAAGAGGAATGGATAAGTCTTCCACTCGCTCGTAAAAATCATCACAGACTACTCCATAATAATCCTTCACATTCAAGCTGCGAACGATCATCTTCTCATTCAGAAACCCTAACCGGAGGCTGCCAAGAAGCGCTGCCATTGTCAATGTCACTGCGATCAAAAAGGACAGGATCATGCTCACGATCGTTCTTCCTTTTCTGTTGGAGGAAGACTGCTTCTTTGTTTTCTGATATTCCATCTTTCTTCCTCCTATTTTAATACTGGTCCACTCACTTTGTCTGCATAGACAAAGAAACGCTGATCCGTACTTGACAGCATGTCAAACGGATAACAAGTATACATGACCAACTCTTCTTTCTTCTGAAGCAGGTCTACTGCCTGCGGATCAGATTCGTTTAAAATCTTCGTCTCCCGCACTTGGTAGCGGTAGATCCCATAACTTGTCTTAATTGTCACTTCATCTCCCACTGCAATCTTTTGCAAAGGAGAAAAGTAGGTTGTATTGTGGCCACTGAGTAAAATCGTCTTGCCATACCCCGGGATAAAGCTGCCCTGGTACTGTCCGGCTCCCACACGCATGATCTCCATGCTGTCGCCGTAGTAGAGCGGTACATCCAGACCAATCTGCTCACAAGTCACATTTGCATAATGCTCCCCAAACTTCGGCCAGGTTACATCCGCAAGCGGAATCTCTTCCTCCTCTGCATGTTTATCTGGTTCCGAAAAAATAGAGCCCAATTCCTCAGAAAATTCAGGAAGGCTCTCAGTCATAAACATGCTGCCTGCAGTCGTTACTATATTTATAAACGGGGATGCCGCAACATATACAACTCCGTAACCTATCATGGTAAAGAATAGTGGCACGATCACATATGCCACTATTCTGCTTTTACGCTGTTTCATCAATCTAGCATTCCTCTGCAGTCTCTCTATAGTTGTTCTTCTTTGCCACAGCAGCACATCCTACCAAAGCCATCACAAATCCGGCTGCTACCGCATATGTCGCTCCGGCATTCATACCAGTCTTCTTGATCACCTTGTCAGAAGATCCGATAGTTGTACCGTCTTTTGCAAGCTTTACATTGATCACACCGTTGTCTCCTGCGAGCATGTCCGCTGTGATAATGATTCCGACTTCTTTCAGTCCCGGTGCAATCGCATCTACAATCTGCTGTGCGATCTGCATAATACCATCTTTTCCGATAATATTTAACAAATCTTTTGCACTTGCAGCGCCATTCGCATCAATTGCCTGCTGTAAAAGACCAGCTGCCTGATCGATTGCCTTTAACACTGCATCTACCTGACTCGCTGTCAGATCCACTTCTCCAGAAGCGAGCCAGCTCTCTGCCTGACTGTAATAACTTGCATACAGAGAAACATCTGTCACTCCAAATCCAGCTGCAGAGCTTTCCATCTTATTCAGAATCTTCTGCTCTTCTGCGCTGACTCCTGAGGCTGCCAATGCCGGCATGCACATAGAGGCACTAAGTACACCTGCGGCCAATACTGCAGCAAATTTCTTTTGGTTCCTCATATTCTTTCCCTCCAAACATCACACACATCTCATATTTACACGGATGTTTCGTTTTAAATATGAATTGCTTAATAATTTTTATATATACAAAAATAGTATATCGCATCTATTTCTGTTTGTAAACATCCTTTTGCCCTACTTTTTGTCTTATGCTTCCCTGCACACGAACAATCTATTTTGGCGATGCCTGATATCGGTATTCCGGAACGATCTTATGTACAAGTTCGCGAATGTTCTTATCTTCCCTCCGGGATGCTTCATCCAATGCCTCGATATTTTTCTCAAAGGTCTCCTCATCCACGTCAATCTGTCTTCCGATGAAGATTCTCTTATTCTCCGTCGTCTGCATTCCTTCCTCATCCATCAAAAGCTCTTCGTAAAGCTTCTCTCCGGGACGCAGTCCGGTAAATTCAATTTTAATATCTACATCCGGTTCATATCCCGACAGCTTGATCAGATTTCTGGCAAGATCAACGATCTTAACCGGCTCTCCCATATTGAGTACGAAGATCTCTCCATTTTTGGCATAAGCTCCGGCCTGAAGCACAAGGCTGACTGCCTCCGGAATCGTCATGAAATACCGGATGATGTCTTTGTGTGTGACAGTGACCGGACCTCCGTTTTTAATCTGCTCTTTGAAAAGCGGAATTACACTTCCGTTGCTTCCAAGGACATTACCAAAACGGACTGCCGCAAACTCTGTCTGACTCTTCTTTCCGATTGTCTGAATAACCATCTCACAGAGTCTTTTGCTCGCCCCCATAATATTGGTCGGATTGACCGCTTTGTCTGTAGAAATCAAAATAAACTTCTTCACTCCGTAATCACTTGCCATCTTCGCAGTCTTATAAGTACCGATCACGTTATTCTTAATTGCCTCGTTCGGACTGTCCTCCATCAATGGGACATGCTTGTGTGCCGCTGCGTGAAATACGATTTCCGGGTGATACGTGGCAAACACATCGTTCATCCGGCTTGTATTTCTGACAGATCCGATCAGAACTTCCAGATCCAGATTTGGATATTTTCTCTTTAATTCCTGCTGGATCGCATAGGCATTATTCTCATAGACATCAAAGATGATCAATTTCCCCACGCCGTGTCCCGCAAGCTGACGACAGATCTCACTTCCGATAGATCCGCCTCCTCCGGTGACAAGCACCGTCTTTCCCTGAATATATCCTAAGATTTCCTCCAGATCCACCTTGACTGGTTCCCTTCCGAGCAGATCTTCAATCTCAACTTCTCTCAACTGTGAGATGCTGACTTCTCCGTCAATCAACTGGTAAATTCCAGGGAGAATCTTCAGCTCACATTTTGTCTCTTTACAGATCTCCACCAATTCCTTGATCTGCTGGCTTGTCGCCGAAGGAATTGCGATGACGATCTTCTGGATCTTATACTTTTCTACAGATTCCATAATCTTGTCCGCCCCACCGACAACCGGACATCCGAGAATATATCTTCCCCATTTCTTCGGATCTTTGTCAATCAGACAACAGACCTTTCTCGTAGCTGCTTTGCTCAGGCGATTCTCCTTGATGATCGCAGCCCCCGCATCACCGGCTCCGATGATCATAACATTCTCCCGCTTCTCCGCCATTCCTCGATTACACTTATTTCTTACAAACCGGAAAAACCGGTAAGAGAACCGCAATCCCACGACCATGAATAAGAAAAGCAAAAAGTATAGCAACAGGTAACTTTTAAACATCTTAAGTCCCATCACTGCCATTCCCAGAACGTGTAGCAGACTGGAAATTGCCACAGCAGCAACGATACAGGATAATTCCGTGATGCTCGCATATTTCCAAAGGCTGGTGTATAGATGAAACATGGAGAATACAGCCAGTGTCACCAAAATATTCAGCGGCATATATCTCCACACAGTATGGATAAACGTCTCTTCTACAGCCTGAAAGTCAAACTCATGCCGAATCCACAGACTGGCAAAAGATGCCACCTGCATAAATAAAATGTCTAACATCACAAGCAGAGCTATCCGGACTGTCAATGCATGTTTTTCTGTTTTTTTCATGTTCCCACTCTTTTCTCATTTGTAATTTCCTATTATAATATATAACATTATATATAGCACATTATTTCACGAAATTCAAGTACACCTACCCGGTTTTGTTTTGGCATGAAAAAGTTTGTTTTAAATGATTATGATTTAAAAGTATTTTCCTGCTTTTATGGTAAATATTTCCATTCGCATAAACGGTGATTTATCTCCCAATCAAAAAAGAGATGCCGGTCTTGTTTTTGTCCACCGGCATCTCTTTCTGATTTCGCAAATGCATTTCACGAATTCTGGTCTATTTTTTGATTTTATTTAACTGAAGATTTAAGACTTTTACACCCTGCTCCGGAATTTCCTGTCCCATCTGTCCTACCATCTGGATCATTTCTTCTAATGTCTTTCCACCGAGCATCTTTAACATTCCTTTGTTTAATTTCATGCCAGACATTGCAGATAAAGCTTCGCTGAGAATTGCAGCCGCCTCATCGTTTTCAATGATATCTGTGATCTTGTCGCGGATAGAGAAGTATCCTTCCGGGAATACCATCTCGCCTGCGTTTGCTGCTTCTGCTGCTGCCTGATCAAACCAGTTGGCTGCTCCTTCCATTCCTTCCTCATCTTCATTCTTCGGAAGTGTGTAGATCTCCGGTTTTTCTTCTACTTTTTCAAGTGCGAGAGAATCTGTGCAGTCGTTGTATCTTGCAGTGATCTGTGTAAATCCTTCGTGAAGCGGAACTCCTTCAAATACAAAAATCTTTTCTCCGCTCTGCTCTGCAAATAATTCTCCATCTACATAAAGCTGTACTGCCGGCTGGTTCGAGTATACTTTTACCGTTGTAGTCTCCCCGGCTCTCTGTGCGTATCTGCGACCGCAAACGTATACAAATGGTTCGCTGCTCCAGTATGCTTTGTATAAGTAGAATGCTTCCTTTTTGATCTTTCTGTCGATAGTAACAAGACCTTTGTTATTTCTTCCTGCCACTCCACCTTCATCTCTGGCTGCACAACCGAAGTCGAACATGTTCCATACATGGCTGCTCCAGATATAGTCGCGCTCCATCAACATTTTCACCATGAACTCATGGTACTCTGCCTGATATGCCTCAGAGTAATCTCTGCACTTCGGCTCATCCGGCTGATAAGTAATGATTCCTTCTGCACCATACTCAGAAAGTCCGATGCAGCGATCTGGATATTTCTTATGATAATCGTCAAACCATACGGAGTTCTGCTCATATTTTCCGCCGTACCATCCGAAATAGTGATTATAGCTTTCTACATCTGTCACACTGTGAAGATCACTGTCCTGGGAGAGCAATGTCACATGTGCCATCGTTGTCAGTCTGGTCGGATCCAGCTCTTTGACAAGGGCATTGAGATCTCTGTGGTTGTCCACAAGCCCTGGTTTCTCACCGTGGATCGTAATCTCATTTGAGATTCCCCAGAAGCAGATACATGCATGATTGTAGTTCTGATAGATCAGATCTTTCATCTGCTGACGGCAGTTTTCATGTGCCGCCGGATCATCGCTCTGGCTGCTGATGTACGGGATCTCTGCCCATACGACAAATCCATACTCATCGCATACATCATAGAAATCCTGACTGTGCTGATAGTGTGCAAGACGGATCGTATTTGCTCCAACTTCCCGGATCAGATCCGCATCAAGACGGTGATCTTCTTTTGTCAGTGCATTTCCCTGATACAGCTTATCCTGATGTCTGGAAACTCCACGCAGTTTCATCGGTTTTCCATTTAAGAAAAATCCTTTTTCTTTGTCGACATAAAATTCACGGATACCAAAACGTACAGTAACCTCATCGACCGTTTCATTGCGGCGTACCAGTTCTGCTGTACATGTGTAAAGATATGGATCTTCCACACCCTGCCACAGATGTGCATCCGGAAGGAACTGAACGACTGATGGCTGCTCTGCCGGTCTCCAGCTTTCTGCTACAACGTTTCCGTCTGCATCTTTGATCTGGTATCTGACAGTATAATTTTCGTCTGCATTTTTCACCCAGGATTCCAACTTGATCTCTGCATCTTTTCTTTTGACAACCGGAGTTACTTTCAGTCCCGGAGCCCCATAAAAATCCAGATCAAAATGAACTTCCGGCACAAGGATGAGATTGACACCGCGGTACAATCCGCCATAGAATGTGAAGTCTGCAACCTGTGGATAGATGTGGCTCTTCTCGCCATTGTCCACTTCGATCACAAGAAGATTTTCTCCCTGCGCATGCAATGCTTCTGTCACATCCGCACGGAAGGTAGAGAATCCGCCTTCGTGATATGCCACTTCCTGTCCATTTACATACACGCGTCCGGATAATGCTGCTGCCAGCACTTCTACATAGACACGGTATCCATCCATACACTCCGGTGTCTCAAAGCTTTTTGCATACCAGCACGCTCCGCGGTAGTATTCTCCTCTTCCGTCCTGGCCATCCACAGCGTTCCATGTGTGAGGCAGATCTACTTTTGCCCAGTCGCAAGGAAGTGCCTGCGGAAGTCCGACATTTTCTTTTTGAAAATACCAGTTTTTATTTAATTCCATTACAGTTCTCATGATATCTTCTCCTTTTCCTATCAATTTGTTTTATCATAGCATATCCGATTTTTCCGTTCAATCAACAATCATAGACATTCCGTTTTGAAACCGACACTTTCCCTATATCTGTTGTTTTTCTTCTATTTTTCTTTGTCGTTTTCCTTTCTTTGTGTTATGATTTACAAATAAACCATTTGAATGTTTATAGAAAGGTGTTTTTATGCAACAGGAAAAATTACATCGAAAGAGAGCTTACTCCCAAAAAGTACTAAAGGAAGCTCTGCTCAAATTACTGGTCGACCAGCCGCTCTCCAAGATTACCGTACAGAAGCTCTGTGAGACTGCCGACGTCAACCGCACTACATTTTATTCGAACTTTGAAGATATCTTTGCATTGTATCGGCAGGTCCAGGACGATTTTCTCGAACAGATGGCACTGTTTACCCAACAGCAGAAACCTTATGCGGACAACCGTGCACTGATCTGTGATATCTTTCGTTTTCTCTATGAAAACATGGACTCCTGCCGTGTACTGATCCTTCATTCGGAAGATGCATTTCTCGAACGTCTGTTCGCACTGCAATACGATGTCAGTCGCACTTTGATGCAAGAAAGCTGCGATGCATTTGATCCGGACTCTTTTGATTATCTCTATACGTTCCGCGTCTGCGGAATCATTGGAATCATCCGGAAATGGTTCCACGATGGGCTAAAGATTCCTTATGAACAGATTGCTGACTATGCGATCCAATCTTCGGATGCACTCCTCTACTCATGGAAGGAGGCTCATAGAAGCAATGACTAACTTTCACAGACGAATACTTCAGACAGGAATTGTGCTTCTTGTCTTCCTGCTGCTCCTGCTTTTCTCTTTTCAGCAGCAGAAAAAGCAATCTTCGGGAACGGATGAAACTACAAAAGCTCCTATTTCTGACACTGCTTTTAAACTGAATACCGTTGTTACTGTAACGCTCTATGACTCTACAGATGAGAACCTGCTTGCGGAAGCGATCAATCTCTGCGACAAATACGAAAACTTGTTCAGCCGCACACTCCCGACAAGCGAGCTCTACCAACTCAATCACGGTCTTCTTCCACAGGAAGACGGTTTTTTCTGTATCTCACCGGAGATGACAGAACTGCTCACTACCGCTCTCTCCTACTGTGAGAAATCTGGCGGAGCCTTCGACATCACCATTGGTCCGGTCTCTGCTCTGTGGAATTTTACTTCTGAAGAAAAGGTGGTGCCGTCAGATGCCGAGATCTCTGCTGCACTTCCGCTGGTAGATTATCGAAAGGTCATTGTAAAAGAAAACCGTGTCCGGTTTTTGCAGGAGGGAATGCAGCTTGACCTGGGAGCGATCGCCAAAGGCTACATCGCTGACAAAATAAAAGAATTTCTGTTAGAGCATGGGGTAAAAAGCGCCGTGATCAACCTTGGTGGAAACGTCCTCTGTGTCGGAGAAAAGCCGGATGGAGATGCTTTCGGAATCGGAATCCAGAAGCCTTTTGCAAAACGAAGCGAGACCGTGTCGACAATCCAGGTGCGGGACAAATCCATTGTCTCCTCCGGGATCTACGAGCGTTCTTTTGAAAAAGACGGCAAGTTCTACCATCACTTGTTAAATCCAAAAACGGGATACCCTTATGACAACTCACTTGTGTCCGTCACAATCCTGTCCGAAAAATCCGTAGATGGAGATGGACTCAGCACTGCCTGCTTTTCCCTTGGTCTCGAAGAAGGTATGAAATTCATCGAAGATCTTCCGGATACGGAGGCCGTATTTATTACAGAAGATTACAAACTCCATTACAGCAGCGGTTTTCCACGATCGTAAAATCATAACAAAAGAGAATCGCCCACAGAAGATCCGTACATGATTGATCTTCTGTGGGCGATTCTCTTATTCTTTTTACATCTGTTCCAGCAAATTACAAATACGCTCCGCAGCATCTGCCGGTACAGTATTTTGTTGATTTTCGATCATCCTTCCTGCCGGTCTTGTATTTTTCATCAGTTTCCGCCCCGAAAGCAACTGATCTTCGATCATACGGGGAGCAAGACACATGCCATGTTTCCGGAAAAATATGCGGTTTCTTGTCTCACACCCCGGAATCGGTGTCAGATGGATCAACGGTATTCCGATCACAGCCGCTTCGGTGGAGGAAAGTCCTCCCGGCTTCGAATAGAGAACGTCACATGCCCGCATATAGGTTGCCATCTGGTCAGTACTTCCTATAATAGAAATATTTTTATAACCGGCATAGCGCTTGCGAAGCTTCTTCTCCAGCTTCTTGTTCCTTCCACAGATCACCACCGCCTGCTCCACCTCTTCCAGCGCTTCTCGCATCAAATCCAGCAACTGTTGGATTTTCCCGGCACCGATGCTTCCTCCTGCTACGAGATAGTAGATGCCGTCCTCGCTCATCCCAAGCTTCTCTCGCGCCTGCTGCTTCGTTTCCTTGGAACAAAATGTCTCATCTACCGGAATGCCAAATGCGCGAAGCTTCTGTTTCTTTACCCCTTTTCGGACAAATTCCAGTTCTAACTCCTCATGGGGGATCACATAATAATCACACTCCGTCTCCCCGGTAAAAGGAATACAGGTGTAGTCCGTCGCCACATAGACCGACTTCGGACAATTCCACCCTTTTCTTTTTAAGTAGGAGATCATCTCCGCAGGGTACAGATGCGGCATCACAATGGCATCGTAAGACTTCTGTTCCAGATACTTTGCCAGATGCCTTGCCACAAGGCTGTTCGCATAATAAACCGGAGATCTGCCGGGCAGTCTGCTTACAAATGCCCCGAGCTTATACAGCATCCCAAATGCCCGCGGATGCTTCTGGACCAATTTTACATAAGCTCCACCTACCGCTCCTGCAACGCGCTTTCCGGACAGTTCAAATGGATTTAAAAAGACCGCCTGATGTCCTCTCCGGATCAGTTCTTTCTGGATGGATCTGGCAGCAGAATTATGTCCTCCACCGGTATCACAAGATAAAATCAGTACATTCATAATAGTTTCACCTTAATTTCCTCTCTTTCTTCCCGGCAAAGCATCAGCTTGCCAAGTACCAGCGCAGAGATCAGAATCATTCCCAGACTGACGTAAGAATTTTTTCCAAAAAACAATACGAGAATCGTCGCAAAAAGATACGTCGCAAATGTCTTATGATAATTCGGCGTGATCACAATCACAAAGGAGAATAAGAGAAAACAGCTTGCCAGCAGCAGCACTGGTTTCATATATGGATAGAGTCCGAGCAGCACCCCGAAAGAAACCGCAATCCCTTTTCCTCCACGAAAACGATGAAATACCGGGAAGATATGTCCGGCAACCGGTGCTGCCAGCACAAACGTAATCCAGATATCTGCCCCCGGCAGTCCATGCATGTAAGCATACACCGGCAAAATTCCTTTTAAAAGATCGCACAACAACGTGCAGATGCCACACCATATTCCTCCATTTAGAAATGCATTTGTCGTTCCGGGATTCCCGTCAATCGTATCTTCCGTCACATCTTTCTGGCAGAATAGCTTCCCAAATACTTTTGCATATAACACACTCCCGGAAACATACCCGATCATCGTATAAAATATTCCCCGTCCCATTGTCCACCTCGTTGTATAAATCTTTCCCATTTACTCCTTTGCATCTGTTTCCACATTCTTTTTACAGATCTGTATCTACGCCTCTTCGTCCAGTATCTTCTGAATCGTATTTTTCACCAGTTCAAAGGCGATCGGATTCATACCGCTGTTGATCACGATATCTGCAGTACTCCTTGTCGGTTCTACATAGAGATAATGCATCGGTTTGACAGTTGTAAGATACTGCTCCACAACGCCTTCCATATCGCGCCCACGCTCTTTGACATCACGAATAATCCTGCGGAGAATTCTCTCATCTGCATCGGCCTCTACATACACCTTGATATCCATCAGATCTCTCAGCCGTTCGTCTGCCAGGACAAGGATTCCTTCTAATAAAATTACTTTCTTTGGCTCTACAGTCACAACTTCGCTTGACCTTGTGTGAAGTGTGTAGTCATAGGTCGGACACTGTATCGTCTTTCCTTCTTTTAACTCCTGCAGCTGTCTGACAAGCAGCTCTGTCTCCATCGCATCCGGATGGTCATAATTCGTCTTACGGCGCTCTTCCAGCGGAATATCACTTTGATCCCGGTAATAGTTATCATGGTAGAGCACTGCCACATCGTCTTTAAATTCTTTTTTTAACTTTCTTGTGAAGGTGGACTTTCCAGATCCGGTCCCACCTGCAATTCCAATAATGATCGTCTTCATCTCTTTTACCTATATCCTATTTTTCTTATTTGCAACCTTGGCGCTTTTATTATACAATTCACAGGAAATACCGTCAATCCTTTCCCCTCTGCTTTTTATTCCCGCTTCTCTGCAATCTCAGAATCAAACACTCCTCCAAGAAGCTCTGCAACCTCCTGCATCCGTTCTTCTTCCATGCCAGAATAGTTGAGTACCAGCACATGTTCGTACCGCTTCTGCTCTTCGATACAAAACTCCGACAGACAGCAAAGATGAATTCCCCTATCTTGTGCCCGCCGCTTCACTTCCGCATCGGGAAGCTCTGTATGAAGTTTTACGAGCAGATGCGTGCCCGTCTCCATTCCGACAATTTCTTCCACCGGAATGGTCGGTGTGCATTCAATTGCATGCTTCAACTTTTCTCCCTGACTTAGATAATACTTACGCAGCCGGTTCAGATGGCGGTCAAAATACCCATCACGCAAAAATCTTGCCAGTGTATGCTGTTCCAGATTCGACGAAGTATTCGAAAAAAAGTTTGCCGAGTTCACATAACGTTCCAGAAGCTTTGGCGGCAGCACCATATAGCTGATCCGGATCCCGGGACTTAATGTCTTACTGAACGTATTCATATAAATAACACGCCCGCTTGTATCCAGACCAAAAAGCGCCGGAATCGAATGCCCGTTATAGCGGAACTCGCAGTCGTAATCATCTTCTATAATATAATGTTCTTCCGATTCCTCCAGCCACTTCAGCAATTCCTGCCTGCGTCTTGCAGACATCACCGTCCCAAGCGGATAATGGTGTTCGGGCGAGGTATGGACAACTGTTGCCTGGCTGCTTCGCAGACTTCCCATATGAATTCCGTTTTCCGCCATAGCCGTCCAAGTCCACTTTACTCCGAGTTCTTCATAGATCAGCCGGATTTTTCTGTATCCGGGATTTTCCACCGCATACACTGCATGTTCCGGAAGCAGCCCGATCAATTTTGAATACAAATACTCAATCCCGGTTCCGATCACAATACAGTCCGGGGATACTACCATGCTTCGGTTGTGATACAAATATTTTGCAATCTCATACCGAAGTTCCGGGCTTCCGAGAAATTCTCCACGCATGATCAGATGCAGATTGTAGTCCCCAAGCACCTGTCGCATGACTTTCGTCCACATCGAAAATGGAAATTTCTCGTATACTGTTGTATTTGAGGCAAAGTCTGCCACCCATTTTTCTTCTTTTTCCGGAGTCGGATCGGGGATTGTAATCTTCTGGTACCTTAAAGGTGAATCAAAATCAGATACCACATAATATCCACTCCGCTCCCTCGACTGCAGGTATCCTTCCATCTGCAGCTGTTCATACGCATTGATCACGGTCCGCACACTGATTCCATTTTCCTTTGCAAGTTGTCTTTTTGACGGCATTTTTTCACCCTCTGCAAGTTTTCCGTTCAAAATATCTTCCTTCAGACATTGATACAAATATTCATATTTCGACTTTCCGTCTCTCTGTTCCAAATCATAAATAAGCAAAATCTGGTCTCCTATAAAAACATTTTTTTGGTTATTTCAAGGTATCAGTTTCTATTGTAGACTAAGGGCAGACAAAAGTAAAGCGCTGGTGACAGCAATTGATTTTGAATTGAATTTTGGAGGTAATTTTTATGAACAATCAAAAACATACATTAAAAGAACATTATGGATTATTTATCGGAGGACAATGGAGAGACGCTTCAGACAAAGCAGTCTATACGAGTACCAATCCGGCAAACGGAGAAATTCTTGCACAGTGTGCACAGGCAACAAAAGAAGATGTGGATGCTGCTGTGGCGGCAGCATGGAAAGCTTTCCCAGAGTGGAAGACACAGACAAAAGAGGCTCGCGCACTTATCTTAGAAAAAATCGCAGACCGCATTGAAGAAAATAAAGAATGGCTGGCACAGGTGGAAACGATGGACAACGGAAAACCGATCCGCGAAACTTCCACGATCGATATTCCTTATTCCATCCGCCATTTCCGCTACTACGCAAGTTTGATCCGCACAGATGAAGGAACCGCCTCTGTTTTAGACGGCAATATGATGAGCCTTGTGCTCCGCGAGCCAATCGGCGTCGTCGGACAGATCGTGCCGTGGAATTTCCCATTCCTGATGGCAGCATGGAAGCTCGCTCCTGCAATCGCAGCCGGCGACTGTATCGTATTTAAACCTTCTTCTGAGACATCGTTAAGTATGCTTGTATTTACAGAATTGATCCAGGATCTGCTCCCGGCAGGTGTACTAAACCTTATCACTGGTTCTGGTTCAAAATCAGGTCAGTACCTTCTCGAGCATCCGGGACTTAGCAAGCTTGCTTTCACCGGATCCACAGAGATTGGAAGGGACATTGCTGTTGCCGCTGCCGAAAGACTCATCCCGGCCACACTGGAACTGGGCGGAAAAAGTGCTAACATCATCTTTGACGACTGTAACTGGGATGCAGCCATCGATGGCGTACAGCTTGGTATTCTCTTTAATCAGGGACAGGTATGCTGTGCCGGATCCCGCGTCTTCGTACACGAATCGATTTACGACCGGTTTGTCTCAGAGCTTGTGACTGCATTCCAGAAAGTAACTATCGGCGATCCGCTGGATCCTGAGACACAGATGGGATCTCAGATCAGTAAGCGACAGGCAGAGAAAATCTTATCCTGCATCGAATCTGCGAAACAGGAAGGGGCAACCATCGCATGCGGCGGTCACTCTTATACTGAACATGGATGTGAGAAAGGAAACTTCATCCAGCCGACATTGATCACAGACGTTACCAATGATATGCGTGTTGCACAGGAAGAAATCTTCGGACCAGTAGCTGTCGTGATTAAATTTCAGACAGAAGAAGAAGTCATTGCCCTTGCAAATGATTCTGACTATGGTCTTGGCGGAGCTGTCTGGACAAAAGATATCCACCGTGCCCTGCGCGTCGCAAGAAGTATTGAGACTGGCCGTATGTGGATCAACACATACAATCAGATTCCGGAAGGCGCTCCATTTGGAGGCTACAAACAATCTGGCATCGGCCGCGAGAATGACAAGGCAATTCTCGATGCTTACAGCCAGCAAAAGAATATTATGATCAATCTAAACGACAGCCCAAGCGGATTTTATCCGGCATAATATGGGGATGATAGTTCCCTCCTGAAAATAATTGATAAAACTTCTCATTCCCAAAAAGCGACAGAAGGATACACCTGACCTGTGTATCCCCCTGCCGCTTTTTACTTTTACTATGATGAGACTAATAGCTCAAACCAAATCCTGACCGATAGTAATTACCATCTTCATCGCAGTATGCGTAACTTCCGCCCTTCACGTTCGCCAAAATCTCCGGATCGATATATGCATCTTTGTCATATCCCGGAACATCATTTGGAGAAACACATACTTCCCGCATAACGCCATCCAGTTCCTTTTCTTCGATGCGAATCACCTCTGGAGAAGATACCATTGTCAGGCTCATCTTTCCAGTTGGATTGTACGCTCCGGAGAGAACATCCATCTGTGCTCCCAGCGCATTCTCCATCGCCACCGGACTGACCGTATACTGGAACGTGAGTCCGTCAACATATGGTTCTAACTTATCAAGGATCCACGGATTACATACTACGCAGGTCGCAATCACTTTTCCTCCATTTTGATGAACCATTTCTGCAAGCTTCGGAATCTCTGATACCCCTTTCAATGTCGTGATCGGAACCATATTTCCAGTTTTCTTCTGGCTTTGGTTGACTTCTCTTTCCTCAAACAATTCTTCATCTACCATCTCGATCACCGGCATTGCATACTGGCGAAAGACCATTCCGTTGCTGATCGGCCACACGTGCAGATATGCATAATCAGCTTCTTTTGGATCATCTATCACGCAGAATCCTCTCTCTGTGAACAACTCCTTCAGTCGCGCTGCAAATGCTTCTTCATCTCCCTTTCCTCCTACGGCAGCGCCCATGGCCTGCGCAAGAGCTGCTCCCGGATCCACTCCTTTGAAGCATGCAATGTAAACTTTTTTGCCCTGTTCCATCGGAAGTACGTTTGCATGATTTTTTGCCAGAACGACTGCCTTCTGATTCGCCTTATATGCCGCCTGTTTCGCATCGTGCAGATTCTCCTCCCGAACCTTGTCTGCATGATCCGGGTCCAGATATGGATTGTCCACCCGTCCTACGCGGAACAGACTAAGTAATCTGTGATAATTAGCGCAATCCAACTCTTCTTTTGCAAGATAGCCTTCTTCCACTGCCTTTACGATATTTTCAGAATCTGAATTTCCTCCGATTACATCTGTTCCGGCAGAAATCGCCTTCGCATACCGCTGCGGTACTGTAAGTTCTTCCACCCCGTATGTCTGTACCGTCGTAATTCCTGAATCTGAGTTTACATATCCTTCAAATCCCATTGTCTCGCGGGCAAGATCTGTGATCAGTTCTTTGCTGTAAGTAGAACCAACCGTCTCACGCGAAGTCAGTCTTCCGCGATAATACTGCTCTTTGCTGCGGCTATCTGCACAGATTCTGGAATAATCCGGCATGATTGCCGATGCTTTCAGATCAAAAGCAGCCTGAAATGGCGGCAGGTGATATTTTTCCATCGATCCCTCCGTCGGATAAAGTCTCCACTGCCCGATTGGCATATGTGGCTCAAATCCATTCTCTGCCGGTCCATCTCCCGGGAAATGCTTCACCGTGATCACGACAGATCCTTCGTTGAGGCCATCTTCTCCATTCTGATATCCACGAACCAATTCTTTGATGATTCCGCAAGTGATATCCGTACGTTCCCCGTATGTCCCACTATTGCGAGGCCATCTTGGATCTGTCGCCACATCTACCTGAGGACCATACATAATGTTTTGCCCTGCTGCCTTCATCATCTTGCGATCCGTATCCGCCATCTCATATACAAGATCAAAATTACCATCTCCCATCACGGCTGCACCGATTCCGAGGAAATCCGGATAACCGATATTGATTGGATTCGTATGCAGAGAATACGGAATCGCCACGCCATCCTGACATGCCTCATACTCCAGCATCTGTGTCCCTAAATTGTGGTAAAGTGCACTCATGCCCGCTTCTGCACGCATATCACCCCTGTACACTCCGCCCGTCAGTTTCCGTTCCAGTACGTCCGCATCACTGACATTCATCGTGACACCCGGAAGAAACGAAGGTCCCTCTTTCTCTTCTGGATCAAACCGCTTGAAAATCTTCGATGGGATGATCTCTCCCTTCTCATCTTTTGCCTCCTCGCGCGTCATCACCATCGGGGAATTCCACAATGTATTCAGCACCAGACCTGCCTGCTGATCTAACCGCAAGTGCGCAACCATATCTTTGGCGCGTGTCTCATGATCCAGTCTCCAATCCTTGTACGGTGACAGTTCTCCAGAATTGTCCATATCTTTAAAAAACAATCCATCCTTCACAATCACCCCACATGTCGTCACACCGATTGTCGGTCCATTTTCGTTTTCAAAAAATACTGGTTCCAGGTAAACATCATTGATCTGTTCTCCCTCTTCCAGCTGGTATGGTGCAGGAATATACCCGTCTTTCATTTTCTGTATTTCCTCTGCCGCTAATTTTCTTTTTATCATCCACATGTTCTCCTTATCTATTTCTGCTAATTATTGATACAGACCTCTTTCATGATTATACCATAGCCTTTGCACAAAAATCTAGGGATCTTTTCGCCTCGGCGAAGGCTCATATCCCGCCTGACGCAAAGCTGCCGCATTCAATCGCGCTTCCATCTGTTTCTGCTCTTCTTTACTTAGCTGTTCCAAGTCGATCTCTTTGTCATCCATCACAAGGATCTGTCTTACTTTCACTTTTCTTTTCTCTCCCCGCGTTTCTTTCCAAAAGATATGCAGCGCAGCCTGTCCTGCATGCGAGATTGTCTGTTATTTTTCTCTCTTTTTGCATATATAATCAAGAGAAGGAGTGATCGCACATGAAAATCGGCGCATTATACGTCCGTGTCAGCACACATAATCAGGATGAATTATCTCCCGATGCACAAATCCGGCTCGGAAAAGAATTTGCCCAAAAAAATAATATCACCATCCCAGAAGAATACATCTTTATGGAAAGCATCTCCGGAAGAAAAGCAGAAAAGCGCCATGATTTCCAGCGGATGATTGGTCTTGCCAAGACAAAGCCTCGTCCCTTTTCTGTCATCATCGTTTGGAAGTATAGTCGTTTTGCCCGCAATCAGGAAGAATCCATCGTCTATAAATCATTGCTTCGCAGACAGTGCGGGATTGATGTCCTAAGTGTCTCTGAACCACTGGTAGACGGTCCTTTCGGCTCTCTGATCGAACGGATCATCGAGTGGATGGATGAATACTATTCCATCCGTCTCTCGGATGAAGTTAAACGAGGAATGACCGAAAAAGCACTGCGCGGCGGATATCAGGCGCGACCGCCACTCGGATATAAGATTACCGAGCGTGGAAAACCTCCGGTGATCGTCCCAGAGGAAGCTGCCATCATCCGGATCATCTTTCAGAAGTATGTGGAAGAATGTTGTGGATGCTTTGAAATTGCAAAATTTTTGAATCAACTCGGGTATAGAACTTCCCGGAAGGAACCTTTTGAGCGGAGATCGATCGAGTATATCCTGCAAAACCCAACCTACTGCGGCATGATCCGCTGGAATCGGACGACAAGCGAGACAAATGAAATCAATGAGGAGAAAGACTGGATCATTGCCAACGGGCTGCACGAAGCGATCATCAGCAAAGAATTGTTTGACCGCGCCCAGCAGCGATTGCATTCTGCCCACATGCCAAAAGGAGCCCGCCCTTCCTCTACTTACCACCACTGGCTTGGCGGGCTCCTAAAATGTCCGGTATGCGGCCGCACTATGATCGCCAAAACGATGTATCGGAAATCCAATGGAGAAGCCTATTCCTATTTTGTTTGTTATGGTGTCATCAAGGGCAAATGTACTGCCAAAAACAGTGTCAGTTCTCTTCTATTGGAGCCCGTTGTCCTTCAAGCATTGCAGGATGTTTTCCACACAAAGGAAATCACTTATATGAAAAGGGAACCGACACGAAAACAAGAAATGGTTGATGAGCGAAAACTCTTATCCGAACAGTTAAAGCAACTGGAACAAAAAGAAAAGCGAATCAAGGCAGCCTATCAAAACGGCATTGATACTTTAGAAGAATACAAAGAAAACAAAGAGCTCCTTAGAAATGAGCAGAAACAGCTGGAACTACGTCTCAGCGATTACCAGCCTTCTTCGCCGGCAAATTTTCCCAAAAAAGAGCAAGCCTGCCAGAAGCTTCACACCATCTGCGATGTGCTTTTTTCTGAGACCTTTTCAGATTCACAGAAGAACGAGGTGCTCAGAAGTATCATCCAGAAAATGGTTTATGACAAACCGCAGGATGTCCTTACGATTTACTACCATCTCCCAGATTCGTAAAATACTGTGGCTGCCGGCTTTTCAAGTCGTTTGCATGTCGCTTCCATAAGGATGACCCAATGGGGATCGAAAGCGCTTGGAGACCAGGGCTATTCCCCAATCGAAATTCTCCGTTATTATTACGGTGACAATATGTATATCAATACCGCACAGGAGATTTCCGGCATCCCTTCTTCCTGGCCGGGATATGTGTTAGAAAACGGCTCTTCCGGCAATAAAGTGCGACAGATGCAGGAGGAATTAAATGTCATTGCAGGTGCTTATCCGGCCATTCCGAAGATCACCGTAGATGGCATCTATGGACCAGCCACCGCTGCATCTGTAAAAAAATTCCAATCGGTCTTCGGTCTTCCGGCAACAGGAACCGTAGACTATCGGACATGGTATAAAATCTCCGAGATTTATGTTGGTGTTTCCCGTATCGCAGAGCTGGTGTAGCAATAGCAGAACTGGTCACGGAATTGTTCTGACTCCGTGATCAGTTTCGCTTCTCTGCGCGAAGGCGCACCCCTTGTCCCATTCCCGGTTCCTTTCCATTCAGAACGTATTTTTTTAATGCTCTCTGCAAAGAAGTATGTTCTGGATATTCCTCTTTTTGTTCGCAAATTACCCCAAACACCCGCTGTTCCGCCTGACGGAACGGATAGACAATCCCATAATTTTCAAATAGCCCCATAAATTTTATAATATTGGAATCTTCTCCTAACAGCTCCTTTAATTTCGGGGAAACCAACCAGGACTCACAGACAAATGCCTCGAATGTTTCCTGGAAAAAATTTTCTGCCCGCTCGAAGGCGTCCATGCATGTCTCTATATCTAACCTTCCATCTTCCGGTATATGTACATTTAAAACTTTTGTTCCTTCCGGTAAGGTATACTTCTCCGTCTCAATCGCTTTCTCCAGACGGATTGGTTCAAACTGAAGTCTGCCAAGCCGGAAGATCTTTAATTCCAGCGGAAGGCTCAGCCACTCACACTCAGTCAGTCCACAAATACCATACTTTTTTTTGCATTCCTCATTCCAAATCCGGAAATCAGAAAACGTATCAAAATAAACCTGGTCAGCAATTCCTTTCTCCTGAAAGGTTTCATATACTTCCACTGCCATGCGGATGTAAAGGACAAGTGCAAACACACGCCAGTTTTCTTCCTCTTTTAAGCGGGCAAAAAACCGCTTTTTGTCTTCTTGAAACTCTCTTTTGTAACTGGTATACACCGTATCCTCTATGGAAAACTGTTCTACCTGCTGTATGGATGCTTCATCCATTCCGATCTTTTCACAAAATTCTCGCATTGTCATCTATCTTTCCCTCTCTTTTCCGTATCTATTTTTTTGATTGCCCCCTCTTCATCCAAATGCTACAATAAATCTGAACTTACAATTTTTATGCGAAAGGGGTGTTTCTTCTATGGAACATGCAATCCATAACATTTCACCGATTTATAACAGTGACTCACAAATATTAATCTTAGGAAGTTTCCCTTCTGTCAAATCCCGGGAAGCACAGTTCTTCTATCATCATCCACAGAATCGCTTCTGGAAGCTGTTGGCAGCGCTTTCTCATGAGGATGTTCCGGTTACGATTGCAGACAAGAAAGCATTTCTTTTCAGGAACCGTATTGCAATATGGGATGTCATCGCCTCCTGTGAGATTGAAGGTTCCAGTGACAGCAGTATCCGTAATGTGATCCCAAATGACATCTCCAGAATTCTGCGGGATGCTCCGATCCGGCAGATCTACACAAACGGCGGTACTGCCTTTAAGCTTTATGAAAAATACTGTCTGCCTCTCACCAGACAAAAAGCGATCCGGCTCCCTTCTACCAGTCCTGCCAATGCGGCATATTCCCTGGAACGACTGATCTTAGAATGGTCTGTATATCTAAAAGAGACATTGGAATAATTAGTTCCAGTGTCTCTTTTTTCTTCCCAATATTCCTCAGCAGATCATCAATCTACCTTAGAGTACCCGTAGCTGTTTACAATCGCTTCCACCGGTCTTCCCTCTTTGCACATCGGACAATCATGAGGAGCATATGCCCGGTAATCCGGAACATCGCTGCTCGTAAAAATTGTATTAATCTTCATTCCCGCAATTTTTGTCACAGCGCTGAAAATAGAGCAGATTCCACAGACACTGCCTCCATAGTACAGCACGGACTCAATCGCTTTGGAAACGGTCTTACCTGATGTCACTGAGGCAGCCAGTATCAATACCTGCTGATTTTTGATCATCCGCTGCTTGTTATCCCGGAACACGATCTGTCCTGCCTGATGAAATTCCGGCGTGATTACAGAAATATTGTTTTTGCTGCTCATGGACATCGTGGTACTGTCCGACAAAATCTCTGCCAGAAATGTTCCAATTACTTCCGTCTCATCCAGACAGACGATCGTATCGACCATAGTTGTCGTCAAATATTCCTTTGCAAGTTCTTTCGCCGCTTCGCGGGCATTGTTGTGCCGTGTCTTCACTGTAGACATATCAATATAGGTATTGATGTGTGAATTTCCCGTCGCAAAATGTCCTTGCAGGATTTTGATTCGCGCCTTTGGATTCTTAGATGAACGTAAATCTTTCAACTTTAATTCCATTGTGCTTCCCTCCCAAACACTATTTTGTCAGATTTCTTTTATCAATACTCTTATATTAGCACAATTTTTATATTCTTGCACCTAGAACTTTTTTACATTTTACTAAACTGCCGGATTTCTACACGATTCCCTGTGCATTCATTGCATCTACTACTTTCTCAAAGCCTGCAATATTGGCACCTGCCACATAATTTCCTTCCACACCGTATTTTTTCGCTGCGTCTGTCATATTGTGGCAAATGTTGATCATGATTCCTTTCAGCTTGCTGTCCACCTCTTCAAAGGTCCAGCTTAACCGCTCGCTATTCTGGGACATCTCAAGCGCAGATGTGGCAACTCCGCCTGCATTGGCTGCTTTTCCCGGTGCAAAAAGCACACCATTCTTCTGAAGATATTCGGTAGCTTCCATTGTCGTCGGCATGTTTGCTCCTTCCGCCACCGCGATACAGCCATTTGCTACAAGCATCTTTGCATCTTCCAGATGCAGTTCATTCTGTGTTGCACATGGAAGAGCGATATCAACCTTCACTGACCATACTCCGGTTCCTTCCTGATACTTCGCATTTGGGCGATATTTTGGATATTCCGTCAGACGCTCCCGCTTCACTTCTTTGATCTCTTTTAATGCTGCTACGTCAATTCCGTCCGGATCATACACCCATCCGGTAGAATCGCTGACCGTCACAACTTTTGCCCCGAGTTCCTGTGCTTTTTCTGTCGCATAGATCGCCACATTTCCCGCACCTGACACTGCTACAGTTTTCCCTGCAAGTTCGATTCCGTTGAGTTTTAACATTTCCTCTGTCAAATATAACAGACCATATCCGGTTGCCTCTTTTCTTGCAAGAGATCCCCCGTAACTTAATCCTTTTCCAGTCAGCACGCCTTCATATACACCACGGATTCTCTTGTATTGTCCAAACAGATACCCGATCTCTCTTGCTCCTGTTCCGATATCTCCGGCAGGTACATCGGTATCGGCTCCAATATATTTACATAATTCTGTCATAAAACTCTGGCAGAATGCCATCACTTCCCGATCTGATTTCCCTTTTGGGTCAAAATCAGATCCACCTTTTCCTCCGCCGATCGGAAGTCCGGTCAGAGAGTTTTTAAATACCTGCTCGAATCCTAAAAATTTGATGATCCCAAGGTTGACAGATGGATGCAGACGAAGTCCTCCCTTATACGGTCCGATCGCGCTGTTGAACTGCACGCGGTACCCAGTGTTCACCTGTACCTGTCCTTTGTCATCTACCCACGGCACCCGGAATTTAAACTGTCTTTCCGGCTCTACCAATCTCTCGAGAAGGGCTTCTCTTCGGAACTTCTCTTCATTTGCTTCTACTACAATTCTGAGAGATTCCAGCACTTCCTTTACCGCCTGATGAAATTCCGGCTCCGCCGGGTTCTTTCTCACTACTAACTCAATGACTTCATCTACATATGACATCTTCATTACCTCCTCAGATATAAAATCAGCCGCACAGAAAAACTCCTGCGCGGCCTCATTGCCTTGTTTACTTTAACATTATAATGTTATGCTCTGTGAAAGTCAAGCAATTTTTCACTTTGACTTTCCTCTTCGTTATTTATTTGAAGTATGCAACACCAGATTCGAAGATCTTCAGATCTTGCTCTCCGTAAATATTGACTGCAACCGATTTTCCTCTTCGTTCTGAGTGAGCCATCTTACCAAGCACACGTCCATCCGGACTTGTGATTCCTTCGATCGCACAGTAAGAACCATTTGGATTCCATTCCTCATCCATTGTCACTGTGCCATCAAGATCACAGTACTGTGTTGCCACCTGACCGTTTGCGAAAAGCTGTTTTAATACCTCTTCGGAAGCTACAAAGCGGCCTTCTCCATGAGATGCCGGATTTGTGTAAACTCCGCCAAGTTCTGCCTGCTGCAGCCATGGTGATTTATTTGTTACGACTTTGGTGTATACCATCTTGGAAATATGGCGTCCGATCGTATTGTATGTCAATGTCGGAGAATTCTCTGTCTGTCCACAGATTGTTCCGTATGGCACCAGACCAAGTTTGATCAATGCCTGGAATCCGTTACAGATACCAAGTGCAAGTCCGTCACGCTCATGCAATAATTTTTCCACTGCTTCTTTTAACTTCGCATTCTGGAATGCTGTTGCGAAGAATTTTGCAGAACCATCCGGCTCATCTCCGGCGCTGAATCCACCTGGGAACATGATCATCTGTGACTGTGCGATCGCCTTCTCAAACTCTGCTACAGAGTCACGGATATCTTCTGCATTTAAGTTCTTGAATACTTTTGTGATCACCTTTGCCCCTGCACGCTCAAATGCCTTCTTACTGTCGTACTCACAGTTTGTACCTGGGAATACTGGAATGAAGACTGTAGGCTGTCCAATCTTATGTGTGCAGATATGGATATCACTTGTACGATACAGTCCGTTTTCGATCACTGCTTTTTCAGATGCCGGCTGCACATCGATGTTCTGCATCTTTTGTTTTTCTTCTGAAACAGTCGGGAATACGCTTTCCAAAGTTCCTTTCCATGCAGTCACTGCTTCATTCAAGCTAAGCTGCATCTCTCCATAGGAGATTGTGTTGTCTGCTGTCACTTCTCCAAGGAGTGTATAAGAAATAGAAAGTTCTTCAAGTCTTTCTGCCGGTACTTCTGCGATCAGATCCCCGAATGCCGGTGCAAACAGTTCACGCTTATCAATTGTTTCTTCCAGTTTTACACCCATGCCATTTCCAAATGCCATCTTACTTACCGCTGCTGCAATTCCGTGTCTGTCCAACGCATAGGCAGAAACAATCTTGCCACTGTGGATATCTTCTGCAAATTTTGCATACTGATCTTTTAAGCTTGCATATACTGGAAGTTCATAGTGATCCTGTTCCATCCGAAGCCATACTAACTTATTTCCTGCTTTCTTAAGCTCTGGTGTAATGATCTCATGGTCGTGTGCCACATCCACTGCAAAAGAAACTAATGTTGGCGGAACATCAATATCCTGGAACGTTCCGGACATACTGTCCTTTCCACCGATCGACGGCAGTCCCAGACCAAGCTGTACATCATATGCACCGAGCAACGCTGCAAACGGCTGGCTCCATCTCTTTGGATCTTCTGTCATTCTGCGGAAGTATTCCTGGAACGTAAGACGGATCTTACTGTAATCTCCACCATTTGCCACGATTTTTGCAACGGATTCTACCACTGCATAGACTGCTCCGTGATATGGGCTCCAAGTAGATAAATATGGATCAAATCCATAGCTCATCATTGTCACAGTATCACAAGTTCCTTCCTGCACCGGAAGTTTTGCAACCATACTCTGTGTCTCTGTCATCTGATATTTTCCACCGTGTGGCATAAAGACAGAGCCTGCTCCGATGGAACCGTCAAACCGTTCTACAAGACCTTTCTGCGAGCATACATTTAAATCTTTTAACGTTGCGATCCATTTTTCTTTGACATCTTTTACTTCTTCTCTTACGAAAAGGCTTCCCGCTCTGTCCGGAATTTCCACAGTAACTGCTGTTTCCTGGTGTGCTCCGTTTGTATCTAAGAACGCACGGGAAATATTGACAATCTCTTTTCCTCTCCAAGAAAGTACCAGACGTGGTTCCTCTGTCACAACTGCCACTTCCACGGCTTCCAGATTCTCTTCTTTCGCATATGCAAGGAACTGTGCCACATCTTTCGGATCTACGACAACTGCCATACGCTCCTGAGATTCTGAGATGGCAATCTCTGTTCCATCTAACCCTGCATATTTTTTCGGTACTTTATCTAAATCTACCCGCAGACCATCTGCAAGTTCTCCAATCGCAACAGACACTCCGCCTGCTCCGAAGTCATTACACTTTTTGATCAGGCGGCTGACTTCCTCTCTGCGGAACAGTCTTTGAATCTTCCGTTCTGTCGGTGGATTTCCCTTCTGTACTTCTGCTCCACATGTCTCAATAGATTCTTCTGTATGTACTTTAGAAGAACCAGTCGCACCGCCGCATCCATCACGTCCGGTACGTCCACCGAGCAGTACAATGATATCTCCCGGATCAGATGTCTCACGGATCACCGCTCTTCTAGGTGCAGCTCCTAATACTGCTCCGATCTCCATACGCTTTGCAACATAGTTCGGATGGTAAATCTCTTTGACTGCTCCTGTGGCAAGTCCGATCTGATTTCCATAAGAGCTATATCCATGGGCAGCCTCTGTCACCAGTTTTTTCTGTGGAAGCTTTCCTTTCATCGTATCTTTCACAGATACGGTCGGATCTGCCGCACCTGTTACGCGCATTGCCTGATAAACGTAAGTACGTCCTGAAAGCGGGTCACGGATTGCTCCGCCAAGACAAGTTGCAGCTCCTCCAAATGGTTCGATCTCTGTCGGATGATTGTGTGTCTCATTCTTGAAGTTGACAAGCCACTCCTCTTCCTTTCCATCTACGACCACCGGAACAACGATACTGCACGCATTGATCTCATCGCTCTCTTCCTGATCATTTAATTTTCCTTCTTTTTTGAGTTTTCTCATTGCCATCAGGGCAAGATCCATCAGACATACGAATTTGTCCTCACGCCCTTTAAAAATCTCTGAGCGGTCTTCCAGATATCTCTCATAAGTCTTTACGAGAGGTTCTTTGTAATCTCCATCTTCAAATGTAACTTCTTTTAATTCTGTGGAGAATGTTGTATGGCGGCAGTGATCTGACCAGTATGTGTCTAACACACGAATTTCTGTCATCGTTGGATCTCTGTCTTCGTCCCCTTTAAAATATCCCTGAATATGAAGGAAATCTTTGAACGTCATTGCAAGCCCAAGAGAATCATATAACTCCTTTAATTCTGTCTCCGGCATCTCTTTGAACCCGTCAAAAATCTTCACATCTTCCGGTTCCTCAAACACTGTGACAAGTGTCTCCGGCTTGTCCATCCCTGTCTCTCTGGAATCGACTGGATTGATGCAGTGACTCTTGATCGCTTCAAATTCAGCATCTGTAATCTCTCCTTCGATCACATATGTTGTTGCAGTCTTGATCACTGGTGTCTCATCTTCTTTGATAAACTGTACACACTGTACTGCTGAATCGGCTCTCTGATCAAATTGTCCCGGAAGAAACTCTACGGAAAAAACTCTGCTTCCTTCCTTCATTGGGAATTCTTCTCTGTATAAAATATCTACCGGCGGCTCTGAGAAAATACCATTGCAGGCTGTCTCAAAAGTCTCGTCAGAAAGATTCTCAATATCATAGCGGTTCAGCACACGGATTCCTGTAATTGTCTGAATGCCAAGATAACTTTTTGCTTCGTGCTGTAATTCCTTTGCCTGCACAGCAAATTCCGGTCTCTTTTCTACATATACACGTTTTACACTACTCATAATATCCTCCATTTCGTCTGATACTTTCTTCTATTTGTATCCTACCACAATTCAAATCATTAGTATAATTAATATAACTTAATTTACTTATAAGAAATATTAATGCTATGATTTTTTCTTTGCTCTGCCCCGTCTCCAGAGTGCCCCGGCACCCCACAGAATTAACAGACTCCCTATGAAAATCACTCCGATCCGAATCACCATATCAAAGAAAAACCCTTCCGGCAGCATCCGGATCAGCAAATCCGTAGCCGGATCCAGCAGCCACAGATCATTGTTAAAAAAAATCTCGTGGAACAACACGAAATACTTATTGAAATCAATCGCGACCAACCCTCCAAACACTGCTGCCACCCCAAGGAACAGACCGACTGCCCATCCATACATCTGAGGTAAAATCTCTCTTAAATTTCCTTTCTGAAAAAGAATCAGCAAAACTGCTGCTGCGAAAATCACAAAGGCGACTCTGCGGATCTGTATCCCTCCGAGAAACAGTCCTTGTACATCTTTCATATGAAGCTTTTCCCGTTCATTAAAGAACATCCCTTCCTCTCCGGCGATCACAGTCTTTACTTCCAGATTTTTCCTGTCTCCTCTCAGATATGCCATCATCTCTTCAGTCACATCCATCACATCCTGCATCTCCATCTCCAGATCATCCAGTACTTGATACTTCTCATATTCCTTCTGGTACCATCCATAATCGCTATAAATTGCGATTTCAAAACTTGTGATCAACATGGCCACGATCATCGCCATTGCCGCCACCAGACCAAAAATTTTTTGCATTCTTCACCTCATCTCTCTGCCAGACATTATATCCTTCTCAAATATAGTTCCATGCTTTCTTCTTAAGTATACCAGTTTTTGGCATCGAATTCCAGAAAAATGGACTATGCTGTGTTTACTTTCTCGAAAACTTCTGTTGACATTTTCCTAAAATCCTCTTATTCTTATAAATATAAAATACTTATAAGGAGAACTAATGATGGACATCAATTACGAATTATATAAAGTCTTCTACTATGTAGCAACGACTCTCAGCTTCTCAGAAGCTTCCAAGCAGCTCTTTATCTCCCAGTCGGCAGTGAGCCAGTCGATCAAAGCTTTGGAAAAAAAGCTGGATCAGACCCTTTTCATCCGGAGTACCAAACGAGTCCAGCTCACCCCGGAAGGTGAGATCCTGCTGCGCCATGTAGAACCAGCAATGAATTTGATCAAGCGCGGAGAATCCCAGCTGATGGATTCTGCCACAACCGGAGGACAGATCCGCATCGGCGCCAGTGATACGATCTGCCGCTATTTTCTTGTCCCTTATTTGAAGCGCTTCCACAAGGAATTTCCAAACGCACATATCAAGGTGACCAACCAGACTTCCATCAAATGTGTGGAACTGCTTGAGACCGGACAAGTCGATCTGATCGTGACCAACTATCCGAACAGCTATCTCAGCAGTCTGACTACAGTCAAAAAAATCAAAAACTTTAAAGATGTTTTTATTGCCAATGAATCTTTCAGTGAACTGAAAGGGCGGAAACTCTCCCTGAAAGAACTCCTCCAATACCCGATTCTAATGCTGGACCGCAAAAGTACGACAAGTGAGTTCCTGCACAGCCTGTTCCAGCAACACCAGCTGGATCTTGTACCGGAGATCGAGCTGAGCAGTAATGATCTGTTGATCGACCTTGCAAGCATCGGGCTTGGCATCGCTTTCATCCCGGACTACTGTATTCCGCACAAATCCGACAATCTTTTTATTGTAGAAACTGATGAAGAACTTCCGACAAGACAGCTTGTCATCGCGCACAATCATCACGTGCCTTCTTCCAAGGCAGCGCTGGAATTTCTCAATTACTTTACACCACTGGAAGAAGTCTAAGGCACTGGTCTCTTCCTAAAACCTAAAAGAGCTATTGGTATCGTCTTATATATTTCTGCTCCTCATTTGGATTCCCAATCTACCATCCAAGTGAGGAGTATTTTTTCTTCTTCCCATGCTCTCTTTACATTTCCTGATCCCAAAACTTCATCATACTTTTCTCTGCAGTCTTAAGTGTCCCAATTTCATAATCATCCCACTCTCTTGGGAACACCTCCTGATACTGCCTTTCTAAAAAGCGCTCATCCAACAGCAAAATAACACCTCTGTCCTCTGCCGTCCGTATGACACGCCCGGCTGCCTGCAACACTTTATTCATTCCCGGATAGAGATAGGCGTAAGAAAACCCATTCTCCCCGTTCCGATCAAAATATTGCTTTAAAATTTCACGTTCATTGCACACTTGCGGAAGCCCTGTTCCAACTAGGAAAGCCCCGATCAGCCGTTCTTCTGTCAGATCAATTCCTTCAGAAAAGATTCCTCCCATCACGCAAAATCCAATCAGGCTTTCGCTCCGATCTTGATCAAATGCCTGGAGAAATGCCTCTCGCTTCTCTTCATCCATCGACTGTTCCTGGACAATGCAGATGACATCCTCCGTCTGATAACGCTGAAACTTCTCATATACCTCTTCCAGAAAACGATACGACGGAAAAAATGCAATGTAATTTCCTTTCTTCACCTGAAGCGCAGCTGCAATATAGGACGCAAACCGCTCATACATCTGCCCTGTTCGTCTCGTATACTTTGTACTGACATCTGTCCCAACAAACAACTTCCGCCGTTCTTTTTGAAATGGCGATGGTGCATAGACCGCATAGTCTTCCTTTTCCACACTCAAAAGCTTCTTATAGTAGCGGATTGGAAGCATCGTTGCAGAAAAAAAGATAGTACTGTTTCCTCTGGATAAATACTCCTGGAGATTCACTGCCGGATTGACACAAAATAATTTTAGAAGAAAACTGTCGTCTGTTTCCAACTCTGTATAAATGACATAGTGCTCATCCAAAATATCATAAATATTTAAGAATGCCCTCACATGAAAATACAACTCCAGTAACTGCTCCCTCACTTCCTCTGCCTCTGTTTCTTCCAAAAAACGCTCCAGTTCCGACATCAAGTTCATGAGGCTGACTGCGATATGGCCCACCGAAGTGTATTCTCGATATGACTCGCATTCTCTCTTCAGTACAAGAAACTGTTGATTACATATTTCCAGTTTTCTCGTCAATTTCCGGTCCATTCCCTTCACCAGCTTTTTCGCTGTAAGAAACTCTTCTTTATAAAGGGCGGCGCTGTACATCTCTCTGGCACGTTCCACGAGATTATGCGCCTCGTCAATCAAAAATAAGTAGTCTTCTTTTCCTCCCTCTGAAAAGAATCTTCTTAGATGGGCATTCGGATCAAACACATAATTGTAATCACAGATAACGGCATCTACCCACAGCGACACATCCAAAGACATCTCAAAGGGGCACACTTCATGTTTTCTCGCATATTCCTCTATATTTGATCTGCTCATATCGTCTGTCGCTGTCAGCAGATCAAAAACTGCATCATTTATTCTGTCGTAATGCCCTTTGGCATATGGACACGCTTCCGGATTGCACACCGCCTCTTCGCAGAAACAGATTTTCTCTTTCGCCGTCAACGTGATCACTTTATAGCGCAGCTTCTGCTTTTTCAATGTCTGAAAGGCCTGCTCCGCTACTGTCCTTGTGATCGTCTTCGCTGTCAGATAAAAAAGCTTATCTCCCAACCCTTCTCCGACTGCTTTCACCGCCGGAAACACCGTCGCCATCGTCTTTCCGATCCCGGTAGGCGCCTGTATGAAAAGTTTCTTTTTCCTTAAAATAGTCCGATACACAGACATCGCAAGTTCCTTCTGCCCTTCCCGGTATGCATATGGAAACTGAATCTGTCGGATGGACTCTCTGGAAACTTTTCTCCACTCAATCTGAAATTTTGCCCACTTTTCATATCTTTTGATCACATCTTCCATCCAGGTTTTCAATTCTTCTATGGAAAACGTCTGCAAAAATCTCTTGATTTCCTCTGTCTCCATCTGACAATATGTCATTTGAATCTGGATCTCTTCCAGATGATTCTGTGATGCATACATATATGCATAACACTTAGCCTGCGCCAGATGCACTGCGACTGGTTCCTCGATATACTTTAACTCTCTGAGAACCCCTTTGATCTCATCAATGACAATCTCATCTTCCCGCTTAATAATTCCATCTGCCCTTCCTTCGAGACAAAGTGTGAATCCTTCGCACAAAACTTCCATTTTCAAAGGTACTTCTGCATGGTAATCCGATCCCATCTGTCTTTGGATCTTTCTGTGGATCCTTGCCCCAAGCTGCATCTGCTCTTTATCCGCTCCTGCCGTCCGCCGCTGATCAATATCTCCCTCTCTTAAAATAAACTCCACAAGATTCCGGACAGAAATCTTTACTGTTTCATTCATCCCTCTCTACCGCCTCTTTCTTATCCATGGACATTTCTATACAGGAATGGCGGCATACTCCTATCGGAATATCCCGCCACCTGTGAACTTTGATGTGATGTATTATGCAACACAAAATCTCTGAAGAACATTTTCAAATGCTGTATCTTTTCCGTAAAAGCGAACCGTCAATACTTGCGTCAAATCAAGGCTTAACACACCGAGAATCGACTTCGCATCTATAATTCTTCTATTATGAAATATATCGATATCAAAATCACATTTTTCTGCTGTTCTTACAAAGTCTCTCACATCTTCATTTGCTGATAATCTAATCTTCCATTTCTGTTCCATTACCAACACCCCTTTCCAATGGATTGTTTGTATAACACGGAACCCATTATGTCACCATTTTCTCAGAAAGTCAACTAGAAAACTCTCCAAAATTTGGGGAATCCGACCGTTCTTCTTTACTAAACTCCACCAAATTTGTTCGAAAACGAAGCGGAAGATTTTGATTCTGTAATGCGCGGTTCTCCCTCTCTGCAACACTGATGCTCTGGACAAATTCTTTCCACAATGCCTCATAGTCCATCTCTTCTTCTGAAAATCCACCGGTAATATTCTGAGCACTCTCAGGATCTCCCTTCATGCACATATACTGCTGCAAAAAGTAATATCTTTTCCCCTTCTCGTGAATCAGAAACACTTCATGGGTCTTGTCATAAATGACCCAGTTTTCCTGTGGAAAGCGATCTGCAAAGTGTTCTGCAATACACGGAAGTACTGCATGCTTTGGCTCAATTTTTGCAAACAGTGTCTTATTCTTTAATTCCCGAAATCTCACAAAACCTTTGTAATGATGTGCTTCGTTTGCCACCTGCCGGTACATTCCAAAAACAGCTCTGACTGCCTCATTTCCCAAATGTTCCATCAACAGATCTTTCCTAGATAATTTCTTCGCCTCGAGCATTGCACGAAATACCATCTCCGCCTTTCTTCTGTCCGCCGATAACAATGCATAAGAGATTTTCTCATAGACGTCCGCCCCAAGATTTTTTTGAATCATGCGGATAACAGCAAGTGCCTTTCTTTCCTCCGCCTTACAGAAAATATATTCGCAGAACAATCGTCTTTCAAAACTATCTCCCACTTCCAGACCCGCCTCTTCCGCTGTCATTTTTCTCTTCCACACCTCATAGATGCCTGAAAAGATCCCGGTCAGGCTATCTTCACAAACGTAAATAATTCTCATCCTGCCACCTTTTCCTTTAATTCACTCTCATCCAAAACAGCTAAACATCCAAGACTTCCGTCCATCCGATTGATTTCCCGAAAATTTACATCATCAAACAATGATAACTGACGATAATTCATATTTCTGACAGAATCCGGCAAGCTCTCTTTTGTCTGAAGGAGATTTCTTGTAATATAATCCTCTTCTATCCGTACCTGACCAAACATTTTGCCATTACAAGTCAGAAAATATAGCGCTCTTTTTAATACGACTCCCATTTTCTTTAAATCTTCAAAGGAAAGGCTGCCCATTCTCCTTGCTTTTACAATACGCTCCGCTGACTTGTAACCAATCCCCGGCACTCTAAGCAATGTAAAATAATCTGCTTGGTTTACCTCTACCGGAAAATACTCTAAATGCTTCAGTGCCCAGTTACACTTCGGATCCAGTAAAACATTGAAATTCGGTTGTTGTTCATCTAACAGTTCTTCCGCCCGAAATCCATAATACCGCAAAAGCCAATCTGCCTGATAAAGACGATGCTCCCGCAAAAGAGGAGGCCCCTGCTCCCCTGCTGCCGGAAGCGCCTTATCTTCATTGACGTGTACAAATGCAGAATAAAATACTCGCTTTAGATCAAACTTCTGGTACAGTGACTCTGCTACACGCATAATCTGAAAATCAGTCTCTGGTGTCGCACCAACGATCATCTGGGTGCTCTGTCCTGCCGGCACAAACTTTGGCGCACTGCGGTATAGCTGAATCTCCTGCCGATTCTCTGACATCCCATTCTGTACTAACCGCATCGGTGTAAGTATATTTTTTCTAGATTTGTGTGGGGCAAGTTGCCTGAGCCCCTCTGCTGTCGGAAGCTCCAAGTTGACACTCATACGATCTGCGAGGAATCCCGCACGGGCAATCAGGCGCTCATCTGCTCCGGGAATTGCCTTCACATGAATATATCCTTGAAAGTGGAATTCATTTCGCAATTTCCAGAGTGTGGTCACAATCTGCTCCATCGTCTCGTTGGGACTTTTCCAAATTCCCGAACTCAAAAACAATCCTTCAATATAATTTCTCCGGTAAAACTCCATCGTCAGCCGGCATACCTCCTCCGGGGTAAAGGAAGTCCTTTCTACATCATTGGATGCACGATTGATACAGTATTTGCAGTCATAGATACACTCATTTGTAAAAAGAATCTTCAGAAGTGAGATACATCTCCCATCCGCAGAAAAACTGTGACAGATCCCTGCTTTTTCGCAGCTTCCGAGTCCGTTTCCATCCCCCCTCCGGCTCGTTCCGCTAGATGTGCATGCCACATCATATTTCGCCGCATCCGACAGAATCCTCAGCTTCTCATATAGTGACTTCTGTCCACCAAAGAGTGCCGGAACTGTCCCGAAAGTTCTTCCTATCGGCTGTGTGGTCATACTCCTTTGTATCTCTGATTTTCCTAGTATCTGTCCCTGCATCTGACTCTTCCTCTCCCTTCTTTTTCAAACATTTGTTCGGAACATCTGTTTGTCTTATCTTATCACAAGGAACATATGTTTGCAATAGCTGTTTTGTTTTTTGCACAAAGAAACTGCGCAGCCTTTCTTTGTCGAAAAGCGGCGCAGCTTCCTATGTAACTCTTCCTTATGAAATTAATACTTCTGCTGCATCTTTCAGATAATCATTTGTCACTTCATAGAACTTTTCTTCTTCTACGACAGATGCCAGCTTCGGATCTAATGGCATTTTTCCTAATACCTTTACTCCAAGTTCTTCTGCGGTCTCTTCCACATGGCTTTCTCCAAAAACCGGAATTTTCTTCCCGCAATCCGGACATTCCAGATAACTATAATTCTCTACGATTCCAAGTACCGGCACATCCATCTGCTTCGCCATGTAGTAGGCTTTCTTTACGATCATCTGCACAAGATCCTGCGGAGATGTAACAATGATAACTCCATCTACCGGAAGGGACTGGAATACAGTCAGCGGCACGTCACCTGTTCCCGGAGGCATATCTACAAAGAGATAATCCAAATCTCCCCATAATACTTCATTCCAGAACTGTGTCACAACACCTGCGATGATCGGACCTCTCCAGATCACCGGTGTATCCTCACTGTCTAACAAAAGATTGACTGACATGATTCTCGTCTCATCTTTCGCAATACACGGAAACATTCCCAGTTCATTTCCCACCGCATGCTCATGGATTCCATACATCTTTGGAATCGACGGTCCTGTAATATCTGCATCAAGAATTCCGACAGAGTATCCCTGTTCGCGCATCATACGGGCAAGCGAAGCTGTCACCATCGACTTTCCGACACCGCCTTTTCCACTTACGACACCGATTACTTTTTTTACATGGGTATACTCATTTGGAGCTACCTTCATGCTCTCCTTCTGTTTGCTTGGACAGCTGTCTGCATGTGCACAGCTGGAACAGCTTTCCGGAGAACATGAACCATTATTTTGTTCTTCTGCCATCTCTACTTCTCTCCTTACTCTATCTCCGCAAAGTCCGCCACAAAAATGGCTTCCCATTGCTTCGCTATTACTCTTTTTATTGTAGCACTTTCTCCTCGCATTTATCAACAGGTTTTTCCTATAACGCACAAAACAGCATGCTTTTTTCGCTTATAATTGCTACTTTTTGTTTTATTTTCATATTTTTATTGATACTTTGTCATTCTGATGGTATATTTTGTATAATTTTATTTGTAATATTTTTGTAATATTTTTGTCACATTTTATTTTTCTATTCTGCGGCTTTGCCTTGTGTCCGGAGACGAAATCGCTTTTGATACAATTACAGGAGGAATAGTTATGATTCATATTTCCCATCTCACAAAAACATTTTGCTCGGCATCTGCTCTGTCCAACGTCAATCTGGAAATTCCTGACAATACTATTTTCGGGCTTCTTGGCACAAATGGTGCAGGGAAAAGTACGTTGCTCCGTATTCTTGCCGGAATTTTGAACGCGGATTCTGGGGAAATTTTCATAGACGGAGAAAAACTTACTGATACTTCCAAAGTGCGGCAGATGATTTTTTATCTGTCCGATGACCAATACTATTTCCCTGGCGCCACCCCACAGATGATGCTCTTTTTTTACGAAAAGATGTATCCCGGTTTTGACAGGGAACGATTTCTGAAACTGTTATCCGATTTTCAGCTGGATTCCACAAAAAACTCCACACCTTCTCCAAGGGACAGAAGAAAAGGAAGAGCTCCTTTCCATCTATTCTGAGGAAATGACATCGCTCTTCCTTTCACCGGACGATCAACTACCTGAAGGCCCACCAGATCCCTGTCCAAAATACAATTGAAAACTATATGCTGGTCAGCGCAGAACGTTTCCGCATTTTAGAAAATGGCTACCGCGCAAGCGAAGCTCTCTACGAGTCTGAGGAAGACCTTACAAAACTGGCTTCACAGCTTGTCGTCCGTGATTTTGCCGTCAACCCTCTCCTCTATCCGGTAAATCCGTCCTGCGAAATTCTTCTGAAGACGAAGGATCCCTCCTCCGGTTCCATTCTGGAAGCAGACTGTGCACTGAGAAAATAATTGCTACGCTTCTTGTTTTTCTTCTCCTTGTCTCTTTCTGCGGCAGAACACAAACATAAAGATTCCTGCGGCCAGCGTAAAGATAGAAATAAACTGTGATGTAGACATTACGCTGATCGTTCCTCTCGGGTCATTTCGCAACATCTCGATCAGGAATCTTCCGACACTGTAAAAGATCAGATACATCGCTGTGACAACTCCTTTGTGTTTCACACGCTTTGCCAAAAAGATCAAGATAAAAAAGTGTGCAAAATCAGCTACACTGGAAATCAACTGTGTCGGAATCAGTGCAACTTCATTTGGTGCAAACGGAGAATTGTGGAACGTAATTCCGTACCATGCATTTGTCTCACGCCCATAACAGCATCCTGCAAGGAAGCATCCGATTCTTCCAAATCCCTGTGCAAATGCGATGGATGGAACTGCAAGATCAAAGTAAGCCAAAATATCTATCTTCTTTATCTTTGCATAAATGTATGCTCCCAAAATTCCTCCGATGATCCCGCCATATACAACAAATCCTTCGGATACATTCAGCAGCAGCGATGGATCTTTGATGATCTCCTTGATCTCTGTCAGATAAAACAACAGCTTTGCCCCGAGAATTCCCGCCAGCAATCCCCAGGCTCCCATATAGAAAATCGCATCCGGGTCTAATCCGTAATTTTTCGCTCTCTTCTGTGCCACAACAAAGGTCAGGATCACACCGAGGGCAATCATCAGCCCATAGCTGTACACTGTGACCGGACCTGCTTCAAATAAAATGTATTTCATTTTCTTTCCCTTTCTGATCATTCTTTTTGTATTTTGCGCCCGCGCGCCTCTGACTGCTATTATATAGCTTCTTTCTATTTACCGCAATACAAAATTCGTGATCTGTGCAAACAGCGCGCAGCAGAGTATCCCTGCAAAGGTAGGAATCAGTATGGCCGCCAACGTCCACTTTTTGCTTTTCGTTTCTTTGTAAATAGTAAGGCAGGTGGTAGCACACGGCCAGTGCATCAGAGAGAACAAAATCACGCTGCATGCCGTCAGCTGTGTCCATCCATTTCTATATAAAACCTGTGAAATTGCATGGAGATCTGTAAATTCCGTCAGATTTCCAAGAGACAGATACCCCATAAAGATTAACGGCAGTACAATCTCATTTGCTGGAAATCCCAACAAAAACGCAAGCAGGATTACGCCATCCATCCCCATGAAACGTCCAAGTGGATCAAGGAAACCGGCACAATGCATCAGAATGGTCTGCTCACCAACTGCAATATTTGCCGCACACCAGATCAAAAGTCCAGCCGGAGCAGCAGCGATGATTGCCCTTCCTAAAACAAACAAAGTCCGGTCCAGTACGGAACGGATGATCACTTTTCCGATCTGTGGTCTGCGATACGGAGGAAGCTCCAATAGAAACGTCGAAGGTTCCCCTTTTAGGATCGTCCCCGATAAGATTTTCGATACAAGAAATGTCATCCCGATACCAAGAGTGATCACGCCTGTCAGAAGCAATGCCAGCTTCCAATCGGAAACTGCCTGATTTCCCGCAAAGAAAATCGTAAGTATCACAAGAATGGTTGGAAACTTCCCATTACAAGGAACAAAACAGTTGGTCAGCATCGCAATCAACCTCTCTCTTCTGGAAGAAATAATCTTACATCCAGAAACTCCTACTGCGTTGCATCCAAATCCCATGCACATCGTCAACGCCTGTTTGCCACAGGCATGACAGCAATGAAAACATTTGTCAAGGTTAAATGCCACTCTCGGCAGATATCCCAGATCTTCCAAAATCGTAAACATCGGAAAGAAAAGCGCCATCGGAGGCAGCATGACAGAAACAACCCATGCGGTCACGCGGTATACCCCGAAAAGCAGTGGCTCATAGATAGCCGCCGGCAGCTTTCCTCTCTGACACCATTCCAGCAAATGTCCCTCAATCGTACCAAAGAAATTGCTCAGCACTTCCGATGGGTAATTAGCCCCTTTGATCGTCAGCCAAAAGATCACTAAAAGCAGTAAAATCATAACTGGAAATCCCATCAGCTTACTTGTTAAGATCTGATCTGCCATTCGTCCCTTTTTCTTTCCAGTGTCCTCCTTAGTGCTCACCACTTTTTCTGCAATCTCCTCTGCGCTTCTGACAAACGCTTCTGCCATCTGTTCTCTTGTATCCTCCAGACGCTGCCCTGTTTCTTTCACCCGATTTTCTGCCTGCATTCCTGCTTTTTTCAGTTGCATTGCTTCTGAAAATTCTAGATTCAGACAATCCATAATTGCCTGACATAGTCCTGGATCCTGATCCATGAGCCGCGCTGCTACCCATCGTTCCTTTAAGCACCCTTTTGTCACTTCTCTTACAACCGGAAGCAGATGGGAGATTTCCTTTTCAATCACTTCCGGATATTCAATCTGCCCAAACGCTTGTTTTCTCGACACGATCGCTTCTTTTATGTCTTTTTCCCCTGTTCCTTCCGCAAATTTCCCCAGTACCTCAAAAAGTTGTTCCATCCCTCTTCCACTTCTCGCCGTCATCCCGATCACAGGAATCTGCAGCATGCTTTCCAATGCCTCAAAGTCAATGGAAATTCCTTTTTTCTCCGCCTCATCCATCAAATTGATACATAAAATCACACAATCTGCTGCTTCCATTACCTGCAGCACAAAATTGAGATTCCGTTCCAGACATGTTCCATCGCAGACAACAATCACAGCATCCGGAAACTGAAAACAAATATAATCTCTTGCCGCCTCTTCCTCCGGGGAACGTGCCATCAAAGAATAGCATCCCGGAACATCTACAAATGTATACAGCACTCCGTCCCGCTCGCAATAGCCTTTGGCATTGCTTACCGTCTTTCCGGTCCAGTTCCCTGTGTGCTGATGCATCCCCGTCAGTGCATTAAACAATGTACTTTTTCCCACATTCGGATTCCCTGCCAGTGCGATTGTCATTTCTCTTCGCTTTGCCATCTGCCTTACACACCCTTCTCTGAAATTCTTTCTGGACATATTTCGATCTGCTCCGCATCGCTGTTTCGGATCGCAACGACTGCGCCTCGGATTTCATAAGCCTTCGGATCACCAAAAGGTCCTTTTCCCACACAGGTCACCTTCGTTCCGCAGATCAGACCAATGTCCTGGAAACGCCTCTTCATCTCCGGCTCGGATAAAATTTTACGGACTTCCCCTGTCTGATTTTGTTCTAGTTCATTTAACAAAAATCTTTCACACATTTTTCTGCCCCTTTCCCGGAATTTTTCTGCCTTTTCCAGCGCATGGGAAAACTTTTCACCACTCAATGATGCAGATACCTTCCGCTATGCTTACTATATGAAAAGGGACAATTTCTATATTCCTCCCATTCGGATCCCGACTGTCTCTTACAGAAAATCATGACTGGCACAAAACACTTTTGTAGACAGACAAATAGGACAGTCCAAAGAGTTTCATCTCTCTGTCTGTCCTATTTTTGTTACTTTTTCTGAAGCCAGATACTTATTTATCCGACTGTTCTTCAAAAGATTCTTTCAACTTATCCATAAATCCTTTTTTCTTCGGTTTTGCCTTTTTCTCAGATTTTTCCATAGTTCCATCTTCCTGATGTAAGGAATTTCCAGTCAGTTCGTCAAATCTTCTAAGCGCTTCTTTTGCCTCTGCACTTAATTTCTCCGGTGTCTGGATCACAAGTGTGACATAATGGTCTCCTCGAACTTGTTTGTTGCGGAGAGACGGAACACCTTTCCCTCTTAAACGCACTTTTGTATCTGTCTTTGTTCCCGGTTTTACATTGTAGATCACATCGCCATCCACAGTGCCGATGCGCACATCTCCACCGAGCGCAGCCTGTGCAAATGTAATCGGAGCTGTTGAGAAAATATTCATATCCTGACGTGTAAAAATTGGATGTCTGGATACTGTTACCTCTACGAGCAGATCTCCTCTCGGACCGCCATTCGTTCCCGGTTCTCCTTTATCACGGATGCGGATACTCTGTCCGTTGTCAATTCCTGCCGGAATCGATACTTGAATTTTCTTCCGGTTTGATACGTATCCAGTTCCCGCACAGTCCGGACATTTCTCTCTTATGATCTTACCGGTTCCGCCACAGTCCGGACAAGTCTGGACGTTCTGAACTGTACCGAAAAATGACTGGGAAGTATATACTACCTGACCTTTTCCGCCACATTTGGAACAAGTCTCCGGACTGGTTCCCGGCTTTGCACCGGTTCCATTACACTTCGGACACGGATCTTTGATCACAAGATCTAACTCTTTTTCACATCCTCTGATTGCCTCTTCAAATGTGATCCGAACTCCTTTGCGGATATTCATACCTTTCATCGGTCCATTGCCTGCACGTCCGCCTCTGCGGCCGCCGCCAAACAGATCTCCAAAAATATCTCCAAAAATATCCCCGAAATCCGCACCATTAAAATCAAAGCCGCCAAATCCGCCGGCTCCTCCACCGCCATTTTCAAATGCCGCGTGTCCAAACTGGTCATATTTGCGCCGTTTCTCAGCATCACTAAGTACTGCATATGCCTCAGAAGCCTCTTTGAATTTTTTCTCGGCCTCCGCATCTCCCGGGTTCATATCCGGATGATATTTTTTTGCAAGTGCACGGTAAGCTTTCTTTAATGCCGCATCATCTGCATTTTTATCTACTCCGAGCACCTCATAATAATCTCTTTTTGTTTCAGCCATTGTTCTTCTACCTTTCATTTCATAAGGAAATTCTGCGAAACCTGATTTCCCACTGTCTGTGAGTCTTCAGATCCCGCAGAATCCGTGCAGGTAATGCACTTATCTGGTCTTATTATACTTCTTTGTAGTCTCCGTCTACCACATCGTCACCGTTAAATCCTTCTGGTGCCGGTCCTGCTTCCGGTGCCGGTCCTGCCTGCTGTGCTCCAGCTGCTGCGCCTGCCTGTTCGTACATCTTTGTAAATAACTGCTGTGCACTTGTCATTAATTTTTCTTTTCCTGCTTTGATCTCTTCTACCTGTGCATCTGTCATGCTCTCTGGTGTAGATTTTGCAAGAACGTCTTTTAATGCCTGGATGTCAGCTTCTACTGTTGCTTTTTCATTTGCATCAATCTTGTCTCCGACTTCTCCAAGTGCTTTCTCTGTCTGGAAGATCATCGCATCTGCATCATTTCTTGCATCGATTGCTTCTTTTCGTTTTTTATCCTGTGCTTCAAATTCAGCTGCTTCTTTTACTGCTCTGTCAATCTCGCTGTCTGACATGTTAGAACCTGCTGTAATTGTAATGTGCTGTTCTTTTCCTGTTCCTAAATCTTTTGCGGAAACATTTACGATACCATTTGCATCGATATCAAATGTAACTTCGATCTGTGGGATTCCACGTGGAGCTGGTGCGATTCCGTCAAGTCTGAACTGTCCGAGAGATTTATTATCTCTTGCGAACTGTCTTTCACCTTGAACAACGTTAATGTCTACTGCTGACTGGTTATCTGCTGCTGTAGAGAATACCTGGCTCTTCTTTGTAGGAATCGTTGTATTTCTCTCGATCAGTCTTGTAGCGATACCACCCATTGTCTCGATAGATAATGAAAGTGGAGTTACATCCAGTAATAAGATGTCGCCTGCACCTGCATCTCCTGCTAATTTACCACCCTGAACAGATGCTCCTAATGCAACACATTCGTCTGGGTTTAATGATTTGGATGGCTCATGTCCTGTCAATTTCTGTACTTTTTCCTGTACCGCCGGGATACGTGTAGATCCACCTACTAATAATACTTTTCCAAGTTCAGAAGCTGAGATTCCTGCATCAGATAACGCTCTTGTTACAGGCTCTGCTGTTCTTTCTACAAGGTCATGTGTCAATTCATCAAATTTTGCTCTTGTAAGGTTCATATCAAAGTGTTTTGGACCTTCTGCATTTGCTGTGATGAATGGCAGGTTGATGTTTGTTGTTGTTGCGGAAGAAAGTTCTTTTTTCGCTTTCTCTGCTGCTTCTTTTAATCTCTGAAGTGCCATCTTATCTGTAGATAAGTCGATTCCTTCTGCACGTTTGAATTCTGCTAACATGTAATCTGTGATCTTCTGGTCAAAGTCATCTCCACCAAGTTTATTGTCACCTGCTGTTGATAATACTTCGATAACTCCGTCACCGATCTCGATGATAGATACGTCGAAAGTACCTCCACCTAAGTCGTATACCATGATCTTCTGTTCTTTTTCATTGTCAAGTCCGTAAGCAAGTGCTGCTGCTGTTGGCTCATTGATGATACGTTTTACATCAAGACCAGCAATCTTACCAGCATCTTTTGTTGCCTGACGCTGAGCATCGTTAAAGTAAGCCGGAACTGTGATAACAGCCTCTGTTACTTTCTCTCCAAGATATCCTTCTGCATCTGCTTTCAGTTTCTGAAGTACCATTGCAGAAATCTCCTGTGGAGAATATTTCTTATCATCGATCGTTACTCTGTAATCAGTACCCATGTGTCTCTTAATAGAAGAGATTGTCTTATCAGCATTTGTCACTGCCTGACGTTTTGCAGGTTCTCCAACGAGACGTTCTCCTGTCTTTGTAAAAGCAACAACCGATGGTGTTGTTCTTGCTCCTTCTGTATTTGCGATGACTGTCGGCTGTCCACCTTCCATAACAGCTACACAGCTATTTGTTGTTCCTAAGTCAATTCCAATGATTTTTCCCATGATGAAATCCTCCTATATTTTATACTAAGTTTACTTACTCTATCTATTGTTGATAAAATTCAAAATGCTTTATGCATCTTAAATGAATTTTTAATTTGCTACTTTTACCATACTATGTCTTACTACCGTATCTCTGTATGTGTAACCTTTCTGGAACTCTTCTACAACGATATTCTCCCCGACTTCCTCATCTTCTACATGCATCACTGCATTGTGGAAATCCGGATCAAATTCATTTCCAACTGCCTCAATCGCTTTCACTCCGACAGAATCCAGTGTCGTCATAATCTGTTTGTAGATCATCTCCATACCGGAAACGAAGGAATCTTCTTTCTGCTCTTCTGTAACAGCTCCGAGTCCTCTCTCAAAATTGTCTACAACCGGAAGAATCTTCTCGATAATATCTTTTGCCCCGATCTCGTACATCGCTGATTTTTCTTTCTCCGTACGCTTGCGGAAGTTATCAAACTCTGCCATCTGACGTGTGAGCTTATCTTTTAATTCCTCGATCTGCTCATCTTTTTTATCTTTTTTCGGCTTTCTTTTAAACAGCCCTTTTGCTCCTTTCTCGGAACCTTCTTCTGCTGTCTCTTCCAAAGCTTCCTCTTCGGATGCTTCGCTGTCAGCTTCTTCCTCAACGGTTTCCTCTGCAACCGCTTCTGTATCTTCTCCCGCTGCTTCCTGAGCGGCGTCCTGTTCCTCTGCCGCTTTCTTTGCTTCCTCTACGGCTTCTTTTGCCATTTCTTCCTGTGTCATCTTCTTATCCAATGGTCGTACCACCTTTCTTATGATTTTTTATGAAATATCGCATCCAGTTCTACCATCAACGTCTTTAATGTCTTCATGACATTCTCATAATCCATCCGCTTCGGACCAATGATTCCAACTGTCCCCTGCATGCCCTGCCCAAGCTCGTAAGTCGCTGTCACAACACTGCAATCCTTCATCGTCTGTACCGGTGTCTCACTTCCGATATAAACTTGAATTCCTTTGTTCTCATCGCTTGCCAGCGTCTGTGTCACAAGTTCTGCCAACTGCTGCTTTTCTTCAAAAGCACTGATGATCTCCTGTGCACTCTGCTTGTCGCTCAGCTCCGGATATTTGAAAATGTTTGTCGCTCCGCTTGTGTAAATCTCAAGGTCATTATCAAGCTGAATCGTATTTGCCACTGCATCAAGCACATCACTGATCACACCGCTGTGAATTCCTGCCTGTTCCTTCAGTCTGGCGATCATGCCAAGATTGATATCTTCGACCGCAATTCCATTCAGATTGGTATTCAACAGCATATTCAACTTCAGCATTGTCTCATTGTCAAGCGGCTCTGCAACCGCCACAATCTTATTCTTAATAATGTTGCCTTCCATGACGATCACCGCGATGATCTGATTGGCATCCACCTGCGAAAGCTGGATGAACTTTAACTTATTCCTATTATAAGTAGGAGCAGAAACCATCGTCGCATAATTTGTACTATTTGCCAGCACTCTCGCAGCCTGCTGCAAAAGCTGTTCCATCTTATCGGCCTTCTGAAGCATCTTCTCCTGCATCTCAGTGATCTCATGCTCCTTATCCTCCATCAGCATATCTACATAAAGCCGATATCCTTTGTCTGAAGGAATTCTTCCCGCCGATGTATGAGGCTGTATGATATATCCCAGATCTTCCAAATCCGCCATCTCATTGCGGATCGTCGCAGAACTTAGATTCAAATCTGTATATTTGGAAATCGTTCTGGATCCTACCGGTTCCCCGGTCTCTAAGTAGGTCTTAATGATCGTCTGCAAAATCTTAAGTTTCCGATCATCCAATCCATGATCTGCTTTCATCTCACACCTCCTCGTTTTTCTTTATTAGCACTCCATTCTTACGAGTGCTAACACCTTACGATTATTAAGATAGCACTATGCTTTTCGTTTGTCAACCTAGTTTACATATTTTTTATATTTTTTGTAAAAAACTATTTTCTATCGAGATTATGTACATTTTTAGAAACTTTCAATCCAAAAAAGCAATCAAAAAATTTCCGGAACCTTTCTATCATTCTGAAAATTTTTCAATTGCCTTTCTATCTGAAACATTTTTATAGGTTATAACAAGAACTGTGCAAGTACATAGTTGCTCAGATCATTTCCTCTCTTTGTCAGGCAGATTCGCTCCTCCTCTTCGCGAAGCAATCCTTCTTCTTTGAGTTTTTCCAATACCTCTCCATATACTTCCTGTATTTCTCTGTGATACCGTTCTCTAAATTTCTGCTTGTTTACCCCCTCTTTCATCCGAAGGCCAAGGAACATTGTCTCCTCCACCTGTGCATTCCAATCTAGCGTCTCTTTTTCCTCTTCGATCTGATCCAACCTTCCATTTGCCCGGATATAAAGATCCGTATCTGAAATATGCTGATACCGCTCGTTTTCAATCAAAGATGCCGCCCCAGTGCCGATCCCAAGGTACTCCACCCTCTGCCAGTATCCTTTGTTATGCCTGCACGCATATCCCGGCTTCGCATAGTTAGAAACTTCATATTGTAGATATCCTGCCGCTTCCAGCTTCTCTGCGGTCAATTCATACATGCGGCGTTCTGCTTCCTCATCCGGAAGCTTTGGGAAGTTCTTGCCTGTATCCATCTGTTTCCCGTCATCAGCCAAACATTTCTCACACTGACTATCCTGCTCTTCTTTTGCGTTCTCCCCATAAATCTCGTAAAATAGCGTCCCTTCCTCAATGATCAGACTATACGCAGAAATATGTTCCGGATTCATTCGGATCACGGTATCCAATGTGTGCTCCCAGGATTCCACTGTCTGCCCTGGGATTGCCGAGATCAGATCTATATTAATATTCTGAAATCCCGCCTTCCTTGCCAGATCATAACTCTCTTCAAACTGCCGCATCGTATGTACACGCCCAAGCAGCTTCAGTTCCTTATCATCGACCGACTGCAGTCCAAAACTGATCCGGTTGATCCCACATGCCCTATATGCCTGCAAATTTTCTTTTGTGACCGTACCCGGATTCGCTTCCATCGTAATTTCCGCATCTGCTTGGATCTCAAACACATCCCGGAGCGCATCAAAAATTTCTTTCATCTGACCTCCCGATAAAATCGATGGTGTGCCTCCTCCAAAAAAAATCGTTGTAACTCGATAATTCTCTGCCAACTTTTGATACTGCCTGATTTCTGCCACAAGCGCTGTTACATAGCGATCTATCGTCTCCCTCGGAGCCGGACCGGACAAAAAATCACAATATGCACATTTTTTCATACAAAACGGAATATGAATATATAATTCCAATTCTCTCTTCATGTTCAGTCTCTCTTTCTTTTCTCTATTTCTTATCCGCCTGCACATCTTGTACACGCAAAATTTATTGTTCTAAATATCAGTACAGAGGGAAAGTAGATTTCTGCTATCCTGCTTTGAGAAGTTCGCTCTACCTATAGTTCAGGAAAAATAATGCCCTCTATCTTCATCGGTGGATGCTTCACTCGTATTTAGTCCATGCCTTCTGTTTTAATGTTTTTTATCCCATTACTCTATTTTCTTCTTTCTTCCGGTAGCCCTCTTGTACCTTGCTTTCAAATACTTCTCTCATATATGTCTGATGCTTTCTAAGGAGTTCCCGAAAAGGCAACTCTACTCTGGACAATATTATAGCGATTTTCATTTCCATTTGTAAATATCTGAATAAATTTCTTTTACTTTTTGCAGGAAAACTGTATAGGTCCTTTCCTTTTTGCCTATCCTATCTACGAGGTGAGAAACATGTCTTATATTGCTCCTGAAATACGGGAAAAATTTGAATCCTTATCGGTAAATCTGAAAAATACTATTTTAGAAAGAAATGTGCGGATCCAAAATATCCACGACTTGATCAAAGTGTTGGAAGATATTGTGGCAGAGGATGAATAATTCTCCTCTGCCACAATAGTGTTACATAAAATATTCTTTTTTGTTAAACACTCTCCTGTTCTTCGATAAATTTCAGAAGCCCTCTGCATCCGTCCAGAACATCCCGATAAGTCAGATCAAAGTTACCGGTGTACCATGGGTCTGCAATATCTCCTTTCCGTTCTGTAAAATCTAGCAACTTGTACACTTTCTGTTCCGGATCCTCTCCTAAAATCCGGTACATATTCCGGATATTCTGCGTATCCATTCCAATCAAAAAATCAAACTCGTCATAGTCGCTTTTCTTAAGCTGGCGGGCACGATGATCCCCACAGAAAATCCCTTCCGCTTCCAACTTCCGGCGCGTGCCATAGTGGACAGGGTTGCCGATTTCCTCGCGGCTGGTGGCAGCAGAATCAATATAAAAATTAGATTCCATGCCAGATTGGATTACTAAATGTTGTGCGATGTATTGAGCCATGGTGCTGCGACAGATGTTGCCGTGGCAGATGAAAAGTATTTTTATCATGTTCTTATATCTCCTTAAATCGTCGTATTTCCTTATATTTAAAGGCTTTTTACAACTTTCGTTTTTCTTGTAGTTTCTATAACTTTTTATAACTCCTCATGTTTTGACAGTCAAAAGTTGTAAAATAAGTTGTAAAACTACCCCTATTTTACAACTTTACAACTTACCGATTACAGACTTCTTTCATCTCTTTTTGAATATCGTCAAAGTCCAAGTGCGTGTATGTATTCAGCGTAACTCCTATATCAGAATGTCCCATAATTTTCTGTAATGTCTTAGGGTTCATTCCCGACTTTGCCATATTAGAACAAAAGGTATGTCGGCAAACATGAGGTGTGATTTTAGGTAATTCCTGTTTATATATTTTATTATACTTCTCGCAAATATGCTGAAAATATTTCTCCCAATGCAAAGCAACCATAGGCATATCATTTTTATCTAAATACAGGAAACCACTTTTACCGTCTATCATAGGTTCTGATTTTAGCTTTTTACGGTTTTGAATAATCTTACGAAAACACTCTTTTACTTCGTCCGTCATAGGCACAAGTCTTGTACCGCTGTCTGTCTTTGTGTCCTCTATAATATATTCCATATTACGCTTACGTTGCAACTGATGATTGACATTGATAACACCTTTTTCTAAATCAATATCAGAAATCGTCAGTCCTACAAATTCGGAAATACGAAGTCCTGTCTTAAATAGAATGTAAATGCCCTCATAATACTTACGAAAGTGCTTGTCCTGCTTTACAAATTCAAGAAACGCTCTCTCCTGTTTTCTTGTAATAGCTTCTCTTGTTACGCTGTCATTGACAACCACTGTTGCAAGCTGAAATTCAAAAGGGTTCTTTCGTATCAAATCATCATCAACAGCCATTTGAAACGCTGGTCTCACAACACCACGGATAGAATGAATACTGCTGTACCCTCTACCGTCTGCCTGTAATTTAATGAGCCAGCCTTTTGCGTCTGATAGTTTTACCTTGTCAATCCGTTTCTTTCCAAAGACTTCTTTGGCAATGATATTGATAACAAATTTATAGTTTGCTTCTGTATTATGCCTTACGCCTGTTTTCTGTGAAATATATTTTTTCACAAGCTCCAAGACTGTCATATCTCCACCCGAAGAAACAATATCATCTTCTAAATCTTTATGTATCTGTTTCTCCTTATCCCGTAAAGGAATATCATCTTTTGCTCCTTGTGGAACGGTATCGGTTTTTACCAGTTTCCAACTATACACATATTTCACATTTCCAGCATTATCTACATACTTATACATATATCTTCCGTCTTTACGTTGACTCTCTCCATTGCGTAAAACACGGTTTTTATTATCCCGTCTTTTTTCGCTCATCTTCGCTCCTTTCCACTTCTGAAAGAGTCCCGATATGACTTGTTCTCATCATAACATATACCAGCTCCTTTTTCACTAGATTGCGTCCAATTTGTCAATAACCTGTTCAAACTGTCGGCGTTTAATCTGTATGCGGTTGCCATTCATAATGAGCCAGCCAGCGTCCTTGTTTTCCTCTGCCAATCGCCTTAACTTGTTTTCTCCGATACGGAAATACTTTGACGCTTCTTCAATTGTAAGGGTGTATTTTTCCCATACGGGAATATCCTGTGCATTACTCATAAAACACCCCCTCACTTTCGATTACGTCTGCTATATCCGTACACATCTGTTCCACAAGCATTTCCTGTTTTTCAGAAAGGTGGGTACATTCATCAATCATTTTCATGTAGTTTGAGCCTGTCAGCCTGTCGATTTCCTCTATCATCACAATGGACGGCATGACCTGTCTTTCCAGCCATTGCAGAGTGCGTTCCATATTGGCAGGTACAGGGTTCATTTCAAAAGGTAAACTGTCATGGGAAATGAATATCTCCCACAACGGATAGTCGGGAAATTCCACAAAATCAGTAATGAGATAAAATACCAGTCCATGAGGATTATATGTCAATAACAGTTCCTCAACTGCCTGTACTGCCTTTTTGTCACGCAGACGAATTTCAAAACGGTTGATAATATCCGTATGTTTCTTTTTGATTGCCTGTTCCTTTTGTTTTTCATACAGGCAGAAATATTTTGTGCTTGTTTTTGAGCCGATATAAAGGGTGCTTGCTAAATTGCGGTTTTTTCCGCTTAGCTTACCGCCTTGCACATTTTCATAGTTTTTACAGCGACATTGTGCACCGCCATTTTTGTATTTTTCAGACAAGGTGGGAATATCCAGCAGACCGCACATATCATTGATTGCCAAGTCAAAACGTCGGATAATACCACAACAATCAAGACAGCGGTTTAAGAACGAATACCAATCCCTGTTCTGTGCCTGCAAGACATATTCCATGTTGCGTGAGCCTGCACCTTTTAATTCCAAAAATACGCCCATGTGTTCATCATCAGAAACCATGACCTTGATTTCTCCGTAGGCGTAATGCTCCTTATAGCCATAATACCCATAGTCATAATGGATAAAATAATCTGCTTTCATGCCAAGCACCTTTCGGATAATTTCCAATGCGTCAGTCGTTGGAAAACGGACAGACAGATAATCAACGAGCAGATAAAAAGGTTTATCGCAGATATAGTAATTCAGACAACGCAGGATAATATTTTGTGTTTCCTTGCTGGCGTTGGCTTTTCCGTTCTCAAATCGGTTGATACTATATCTTGATACATGGGTAAGACTTGCAAGTTCTCCTTGTGAAAGACCGCTGGCAAGACGTTTGTTCTTCATTTTAAGTGCAAATTCTAAGTTGTTCATTATATTCCTCCAATCCCACAATAGCCTTGAAATACTTGTAAACCGCCTTTCAAAAGAATGTGAAGTGTATTATCTTCTTAAAACTCCTCATTACTCCTTACAGCTTTGGGGTTGTATGGTTTTTGACTTGTCTTTTGTGAAATAGTGCCCCCCTGTTAGATAACGGGGGCACAGTCAAGGCTCCCCAGCCGACAAAGCATTTTCGTCCTTTGACGGCAAGCCGTCATGGCGTTGTTGCTGACGCACGCCATCAGTCCTGCAATGCTTTGTCTGACAATCCTGTGTTTGTCCTTTCAAACAAGTTCCATTTCAACCAATATTCATATCTACGGGTTTAATCAGATAGGTATTTCTTTTTGAATGTTTTTGTATTTCATTCTATTGTGCTTATTTAATTACAAGAACATAGTAATTCTTATATGCTTATTTGTCAACATCTTTTTTTATCTTTACAAATCATATTAAGCATGATAGACTTATAATAGCGAAGATATAACGAGATATGGAGGGTTATGCAATGAAAATAAGCCATTTAGGAAATAATATACAGACCATAAGAAAATTTAGGGGAATGAAACAACAGGAGCTTGCGGACAAAATCGGCATCAATATGCAGAGCCTTTCCAAGATTGAAAGAGGGTTGAATTATCCTGCTTATGAAACGCTGGAAAAAATAATGGAAGTGCTGGACGTAACACCCAATGAATTGTTGTCGGGGGAATGGAAATATGTCAATCAGTCCGAAAAGGAAGTCTGCCAGTTTTTAAGAGCAGAGGAACGACTAAATGCGGAATTGAAGCATGGACATTATGATAACTTCTTTGACAGCGAGGAAGAATGGTTGGAATATGAATTAGAAAAATTACGGGAATATATTACCGACTACATCAACGGAACAAGCATTGAAGCGTCCGACCTTTACCCAATCAAAGAATTTATCCAGCATTTGAAATTCCAAAAACTACTAGACCGTTATGATGATTTATATAGCATGGATATGTTCGGTGAAAGCATAGAGGGACACAAGTATAAAACGCCTTATCAAGTCATAAAAATGATAAACCCGAACTCAAAAGAGGATATGGAACTGTTATCGAAATTACCGTGGGTAACGGGTAAATTTGATGATGAGGACGAGTAATCTTTTCCTCTTGCAAGAAGATACAGAAAAGAAAAAGCCCAATCAAGAGTGCAAAGCACCACCAATGGTGGCAAGCTCTTGACAGGGCTTTTTCTTTTCTGTTTTGGGTAATCAAGAGGAAGAAAGGGATAAAATCTGATTTGTAGTAAAACAGCCAACGAGCGTAAACAGAATAAGCTTGTGCTACAAAAGGATAGCAACTGGAAGATTGTAGGATAAAGAAATATGGAAAGTTCGCTTGACATTCTTTACTTGCAGGAGTATCATAAGATTAGAAAAGGAAAGCAAACTTTCCGTTTGTTCAAGAAAGGGGTATGTTGTGAAAAATCGTTTAGAAGAATTACGAAAACAAAGAGGTATTAAACAAGAAGATTTAGCGACTGCTCTTGAAGTATCTCGTCAAACAATAGGCTCTTTAGAAAATGGACGCTACAATCCCTCTATTATGTTAGCCTTTAAAATTGCAAGGTACTTTCAAATGAGCATTGAAGAGATTTTTATTTATGAGGAGGAAAGCAAATGAAACATAAAATACAAAAAGTTGAATTATTTATCGGTGTAATAATCTTTTTAGGTGGTTTACTAACTTATGGTTTAGGCGTACACCAACTATTGCCCGTACCTCGTCCAGATTTGGTTGTCTATGGTACAACGCTTATTGGAATAATATTGATTTTTATGGGTTGTGATATATTCAGTAAGCCAACAAAAGAAATGCAAATATTAGAAAATGATGAAAGAAATATCGCAATTACTAATGCTTCTCTTGCGAATGCTTACAAAGTAACACTTACATTATTGGTTCTTGTATTATTTGCTCTTATCTTTATGGGATATATGAGTAAAGTTGTGTTTTTTTCGATAGCAGGAGTTATTGCTATCGGACAAATTACATGGGTTGAATATTCCGGATGGTTTTACATCAGCTGTCCGGTGATATGGAAATCACTTTTTAGATCCGTTTTTGTGCATACCGAATCATAATTTCTGTTGAGACATTGGTAAAGACTGCTACGCACCGCAGATGCGGCAAGGTCTTGACCAATATCCAAACAGAAATGGATAAGTCATCAAGCACAAAATAGGCGATTTCCGAGTACCGGAACTCTGATTTCCAAATTTCCGGAAGTGTGATTTCATCGCACAAGAATATTCATGGGTTATAACAGCTCGCTATTTAGATAAGAAAATGTAGTCTTTTGAAAGGTGGAATTAACAATGAAGAAAAAATTATCATTTATCATTGAAATTATTATAGGTATAATCTTTATATGTTTTGGATATTTCGTTATTGATACTGATTATTACGCTACACTTTTTTACGCAATGGGGTTCGGTTTAGCTTTTGCTTCTGGTGTTCAATTATTGAAAATTTGTTATTATGAAATGCCAAAAAATAAAGAAAAATTGGAAAATATAAATAGAGAAAATCACATCAATAATGTTGATGAAAGAAAAGTATTTTTAAGAATGAAAGCTGGTTCTTTAGTATATCAGTTAATGACTTTCGTGTACTTGTTTGTTGCTTTTGTGCTTGCGTTACTTCATATTGAAGCATGGATTATAGGCATTATATTTGGTTTATTCCTACTGCAAACTTTTTTAGGAATTGTTCTATATAAACATTTTGAAAAACATTTTTAAAACATTCGATAAATTGTGATAAGGTAATACTATAATAGGGCTTAAAATATAAAAAATGGGGGGATACACGGTATTGTGCTATCTCCCATTTCAGTCATATCGGAACACTTTTCAAAAGTTGTAAAATCGTTGTAATGTACTCTCCTATTGTGAGTAACCCCTTATAAAATAAGGAGATTTAGGCAAAAGAGAAACTCCTGCCGTGGCAGATGAATAATACTTTTATCTTACTCATTTTATCTCCTCATATCTTCTCAAAGCTTTGTAAATACTGGCTTTCCAGCCTTTATACACTTTTTTCAAAAACGGCTTTTTTTCTCGTAAATTCTTGCATTTTCTCATGTTTTTTCGGGCATTTTGGTTATAAATGGGTTATTTTTCTTGTCCGGAAAGCCTTACGAAATAAGGCTTTCATGAGTTATTTGTGTATGTTTTTGGGTTACAAACCGGTTTTTATCCAGTTCTTTCTTTGCTTCTTTTAACCTGGCAAGTTCTTTCTTCGCATCATCATAGCCGGTATGCGTATAAATATTAAGTGTCACAGATACATCTGAGTGTCCCATCAGATATTGCAGAGTCTTTGGATTCATTCCGGAATTTGCCATATTTGTACAATATGAATGCCTGCAGATATGCGGAGTAATCAAGGGTAATTGTAATAAATGTTCTTTGTTGTACTTCTCTCTTGCATGCTGCATGTACTTTTCCCAGTGAAGTGCAACCATTGGATTCCCATTCTTATCCAGGAACAAAAATCCCCCATATCCATCCACTGTTGGCTCTTTCTTCGTCTTTTTGCGATTCTTCAGAATACGAAGGAATGCATCTTTCACATCTTCTTCCATAGGCAGTAATCTGGTTCCGCTTGTCGTTTTTGTGGATACAATCTCATACTTCATATCTCTGGTTCTCTGCAATTGATGATCAATTCGTATCACCTCATTCTTGAAATCCAGATCTCGCACGGTAAGTCCACAAAACTCTGAAATTCTAAGTCCCGTTTTAAACAAAATGTAAAATGCATCATAGTAACGGTTATAATGTGGATCATTCTTTACAAATTCCAGGAATCTTGCCTCGTCCTCTAAGGAAACTGCTTCTCTTTTCTGACTGTCATTGACCAGTATCGTACCAAGTTCAAATCCAAATGGATTCTTAAGGATCAGATCATCATCTACAGCCATCTGAAATGCCGGTCTTAACACGCCTCTGATCGAGTGAATTGAACTGTATCCTCTTCCATCCCTCTGAAGCTTAATCAGAAATATCTTCGCATCAGACAGCTTAACGTCATCCACCTTCTTATGAGAAAACTCTTCTTTTTTCAGCACATTTACGACAAAATTATAGTTTGCTAATGTATTGTGCTTCACTCCTGTTTTTAATGAAAGATATCTTTCCACCAGTTCAATCACCGTCAACTTGCTTCCAGTGATTCCCTGCATCTGTAAGGACTGTACTTTGCATTCTTTCTCTCTCAGTGAAGAATCCGCTCTTTTGCCTTCCGGCATCTTATCCGATTCTGTCAATCTCCAACTATATAATATTTTTCGCTTTCCAAGTGAATCTGTATATTTATAACGATATCTTCCACTTGGTTCCTGCCATTCTCCCTGCTGGAGAACTCTTCCTTTATCATCACGTCTCTTTGAAATCATATTTTACCTCCAAGGGGACGCAACATGATATTGTTAGTATATCACGTTGCCTCCACCTCGAACACCTCCTTCTTTTTTATTTTTTAGTCTTTGTTTTTTTATATTGCACTAAGTGTATCTACAAATCGTTCAAATCTTTCTCTCTTAATCTGCACACGGTTTCCGTTCCACAACAGATATTCTGCATTGGGATTTTCGCTTACCAATTTACGAAGCTTTCCTTCTCCAATACGGAAATATGCCGCCGCTTCCTCAATAGATAATGTATATTTCTTCCAGTATGGTATTTCATAATTACTCATCTGTTCATCTCCTCTCGCATCATTTTCTTCTATGTAAATTTCTCTGACATTGGCGGCAGGCAAGTGGTCCTATACGCATTGCCACTGCCAATGCCTTTTTTGCCAATGTAACTGCTTAAGAATCTTTTTTCAGTGAAATTGTCTTTCTGCTTTGATACCATCCATAGATTAACTGGTCCTCCAAATCTTTTCTCGCATCTCTTCCGGTTCTTGCCGAAATTTCATATGCCTGCAACTCTGCTTCCAGTTCTTCCAGACACATCATTTTCCTTTTTCGCCAAGGAATCCTTTTGCTGATAGACCACACGAATATCCTGGCTTTTCTCTTTCTCAACTTTTTCTACAAACAAAATACTTCTGACCGCCGCAGCGATATCCACGGATCCAAGTGTACGATAATCGCTCTGCACTCCCGATGCTTTGTTCAAATGACCAATCAGCACAATGGCGCATCCTGTACGTTCTGCTATATTACTAAGATTGCGAAACAACGGTCGGATCTCATTGGCTCTGTTCATATCCACATTGGCTCCCAGATAGGCCTGTATCGGATCCATGATCATCAGCCTTACATCATTCTGCCTGATTGCCTTTTCAATTCTTTCATCTGTCATGGAAAGCTGCTTTTCTTCCTCATTGATAAAACGAACTCTTGTCATATCTGCTCCACATTTTGCAAGTCTTGGCTTGATCGTATCTCCAACTCCGTCCTCTGCAGTCTGGTAAAAGACATTGAATGGTTCGATTGGAAGCGCATTTGGAAGTTCTCTCCCTGCTGTACAGTATGCACAAAGTGCCATTGCAAGCCATGTTTTTCCTTTTCCCGGATTTCCCTGGATCAGCGTTACTTTTCCAAATGGGATAAATGGATACCATAACCACTGCACTACTTTTTCTTCCACATCTGACATTTTTATGACTGGGATTGAATTTTCTTCCTGTACTTGTTTCTTCTTCAAAGGGATTTCCTCTGCCATATCTTTTCTATCAATTCCTGCTGTCAGACATTCATTCCAGTCTTTCTTTACTGGTCTTAATCGCATCACCATCTTATCGTCAGGGATTTTTTCTGCAAGCTTCTCACAAGCGGCATTCCCGGCAGTATCATTATCCAGGCAAAGAAAAATCTTTCGGATATTTTTATGATCTGCAAGATACTGCATCAACGCTTTTTCGCTGACTCCGCCCAATGAAATGTAGTGATGGGTTTCCCATCCATCTCCTGTGGCGCTCAGAAAAGAAAGCAGATCGATCGGTGCTTCAAAGACAAATAACGTATCATCTGTACCCGTGTGGCTAAATCCATATGCCTTTTCCGATCCCGGTGCATCTCCCCGGTATTTTTCTTTCGTTCCTCTTATGCCTGCATAACGAACTGTTCCTTTCGGATCGCAACCAATAAATATCACGTTGTGCTTTACCGCATCTTCGTAAATTTTCCCTTCTGCAAACATCTGGTCAATAATCTTTTCAGAGATCTTTCTTTCCTTTGTCAGATACTCCCTTACTCTTTCATTGTTTTCATATACTTTTGGAAGTTGCAATTTCGCTTTTTCTGAGGGGATGGGGCAGCCTTCATAGCTGCCTGCATCCTCCTGTTCCATTTTCTTGACTTCCTGTTTATCTTCGCCGGGTGATTCATTGATTAATGTTTTTACAGCTTCCGGAAATGACATATTATAAAATTCCATTAAAAAATCAATGGGATGTCCTCCTTTACTTCCGCTAAAGCGATACCACTCATTATGATCGACAGTCAGACTGTCATACTTCATCCATCGATATTCTTTTCCTGATCTCTTCAGTTTTTCCCCTCTGGCCCTCAGAAAAGAAACCAGATCTGTTTCATTTGCTCTTGCTATCTGTTCTTCTGTATATCTTGGCATTTTCTGTTCCTCCTATAATTCCACTCCATATGATTTTTTCTTTACTCTATCTTTCTTTTAAATCTGATCTCTGCATGCTGTTTTTTCTTCTGCAAGCAAATTCTCTGGATCTGGCTGATCTTCTATCTCCATCATTACCAGATCAACGGATCTTTGTACTTTCTGCAATGGCCGAAGCTTTTCCAGAACTTCCTTTTTCTCCGCTTCTAAAGTTTCTTTCTCCTCCGTTGCATTTTTCAGATACTTTTTCCAATTGGAAACCGGCACTTTTCCTTCTGCATTCCTGTTTCCCATGACGATTCTTTTCCCTCTGTGGTACCGATTCAGTTCTTTTGCATGCTCCTTTTTAAATTTTTCCTTGCCGAAAAATTTGTTTTTATACTCTTCATAAACCGGTCGAAATGTCTCATAATCATCCCATGCCTTTATCAACTTCTTCATCTCCTGAATCAAACTGTCCGCCTCATCAAGATCGTATTGCAAATCATGCCCTCGGCTGCTCAGTTCCTGAATCCGCTGTTCCAGTTCTTCTGGTGTATCAATATTTTCATCTGACAAAAATGCAATCGTCTCTGCAAGCTGTTTCAGATTTGTATTCATTGCTTTCTGACTTCCATATTGATAGGTTCTTGCCACTCGGTTTCTCTCGTCATAATATTGCTGCAAATACCCGACCAGCGTTGGCTTCTGCACATAATGCATCTGCCTTTTCAGTTCATATATTTTTTCTGATATCCAAGATTTCAGCACTGTGATTTCCATAGCTATCTGATTAAACTGACTGATCATCCGGTTCAGATTTCCTAATGCAGTCCGGATTCCTTTTGCTTCCATTGCGCGTACATGTGGTCCTTCATGAATCATCGGGATTCGGTCAATTCCCCGTTCTTTGAAAGAACGTGCATCGACCCGAACAGATAATCCTTTTTCTTTAAACTTTTCATTGCACCGATTTTCTCAGTTTTTTCGCAGATAGATCAGCATCTCCTTGCTGCTCTATCTGGTTGTGGATACTGCACGGTATGCCTGTTTTCCATTTTTATCCAAAACCGGATTCCCCTGCTCATCCATCACCGATATCTTCTTTTCTTTTATCCCCCAGGTTCCATCTTCCTTCAGAGGACGGATCGGAACTAAGATGTGGATATGTGGATTAGGTTCTGCACCTTTCGGCCGCACTGGATCATGAATTGCAAAATCGGCAATCATGTCTCTGGACACCAGTTCTTCCTGGACAAATGCTCGTGCCATTTCAATGTTTTCTTCCATGGAAAACTCGTTCATGAGCGTAATATCAAAGCTGTGAGCCAGCTGTGCTTTTCTTCCGGACTCTGCCCATTCCAACGCATTCCACAAAGTTTCCCTGTCAGCATATTCCCTGGGTGCATGGTCCGGCAGACAAATTTCTGCCATGACCACGCCACGTTTTCTTGTAAAATCACTGGATTCTCCATAGTAGGTACTGTAAAGCTTTTCTCCTGCGCGATATGCAGCCTGAGCAATCACGGACTGTCCTCTGCTTCTCTTCACCTGTGTTAAATGAAAATGATAGCTTGCCATCTCCTACTCCTTTCTGCTGGACTTCCAATATCCAGCTTCTTTTAAGTTTTCAATGGTGCTTTGAAGTTCTGCTTCTCCTGCTTCTATACGATCTCTTCTTCCAACAACCATTTTTGCAATCTCATCACAAAGAACCGGATCCGAGAAAATCCTTTCTGCCAGAAGAAAGAACTCTGCTTTATCAAGCAATTCCACATCTTTGCAAATACATTCAATCGCAGCTCCCCTTGTAATCAGGCGACTCACTCTCGCTTTTTTCGATTTATTCACCTTATATTCTGTAACATTCTGCAATCGCTGCATCTTGTGTTCTAATTGCAGTTTTTTCAATTCTTCCGCTTCGAGATTCGATTCAATCCCTGCGATTTCATTTTGTGTACGTGTTACATATTCCTGAAAATTTTCTTTTTTTGCCATAATCAACTTCCTCCTGTTATTTCTCTTTTCATGTTTCTTTTTATGGGTTAGGCATCTATGCCGGAAGGGATACCCCCTTCACCGGATGCAATCCGAAAACTTCTTTTGGAATAGCTTCCAGAAAGAAGTACCCTTCCGGAGGACGCACATACTTGCTAAAGTATATAAGTGCGCTCTTCCGCTTAAGCTCCAGAGAGCTCTGTCTACTCAAACGGCAACTCTGCGTCTTCCGGCACACTCATAAATCCATCGTTCTCATCCTTGGGATCCGTATCGGATGCTTTCTTGCTTTCAGCAAAAAAATGTTCTTCTACAACAACATTGCTGCTATATCTTTTCACTCCTTCGCTGTCTGTATAACTTCCTGTGCGGATTCGTCCGCTGATGACGATCTTGGTTCCTTTTTTCAAATAAATTTCCGCAAACTCTGCATTCTTTCCGAATGTCACGCAGGGAATAAAATCTGCTTCCCTTTCCCGATCTTTTCCATATCTCCGTTCAACCGCTAACGTATATCGCGCCATTGCGGTTTTATTATCATCCTGCAAATCTTTAATCTCCGGAGCTTTTGTAAGCCGTCCCATTAAAATCACTTTGTTCATCTCATCTTCCTCCTTTTTTTGTTCTGATTTACTTGTTCCATATGAATCAGGCCTGGATTCAATCGAGAGCACAAAAACAATTTATTACCATTGCATCAGACTTTCTTTTTTACGCCCTCATATAACGAAACGCTCAGAGGGTAAAATACAGTGGGCAAATGCATAAAATTTTATTTTTTGTTTTTGTCTCTCACATATACAAAAGAAGAACGGTGTTTTTACAGGGTGTTGGCGAATATTGTTTCATTTTTACGCAAAAAAAAAGCTATAAGACTCCATTTTTGAAATCTTATAGCTTTGCTATACATGATATTAAGTTGTATTTCTAATCATCAATTATTTCCCAATGTCCATTGGAACCACGACCAATAAATCGTATAATACCTATATCTTTGATGTGACGTTTTACAGTCTTGGAACTTATTCCTAACGTCATTGCCATTTTTTCTGTACTGATTTTATTATCCTTTTTTATCATATTCAATATTTGAATTTCCAACGGATTACTCTCTTTTTTCTGAGGGACATTCCGAGGGACATCCTGAGGGACATCCTGAGGGACATTGTAATTCAAATTTGGCATCACAACTGTAAACTGGTACCGATCCGATCTAAAAGACGGCTTTTTACTTTCATCATAGTTGATCTGAAATTCATAGCCGCCGATGATTTTTCCGAATCCACTACCTTTACGTTCCATATATCCCAGCCGATTAAATATATCTGCCAAAACCGGGTTTCTTCTCGTTGATGGAACTGTAAGTGGATCTCTGTCCTGAATAATGGAACCGTCCGGCATGCCTCCTGGCGAATAAATTTCCATACGATCATCGTAAATATCAATATGCACTTCACTACCATTCACAAGATAATCTCTATGAGCCAATGCATTAACCAATGCTTCATGATAACTACGTTCTACATATTCCGGCATTTCTTCTCTGGAATTAGCAGTCTTTCTCCACATTAATTTCGCATTTCTCTTAATAAAAGCTTCTCCATTATCAATTAATGACAATACACTTCCAGAATATTCCGCATCGTCAAATGCATCTATTGTACCACCGCTTTTATTTAATCCATTCCACCGGGTACAAAATAATCTTGACCATCGAATGGGGCTTTCATCTGCAACCAAGGCTCCGGCATTTGTCAAATATCCTTGCTCATTCGCCAACCCAAATGATATAAGATCTTTCTCATCAAAACTATTTCCCGTCCATTTTTTATATCTTTCCCGGAGTTTGGAAAAAGCAAAATCTTCCACCTTATACGTAGAAATCTGTGAATCATAAGATGTATTTCTACCGCGCAATACTAGCCTTTTCAATTCCGTTGATGTCGCTTTCACACTCTCGTTTCCAACACGAACATATGCTTCCAGCACACCATCACCCGAATAATAGTACGGTGTCTCTTCACCTTTGAAAATATCCAGTATAATTAATACTTTTCCATCTTCGACCTGTTCAAATCGAAGACGAAATTCTGGAATTGGATCCATCCTTGTCTTAATGATTTCACTTATTTTCTCAGCATCGCTATTCGGATTCTCAAGTCCTACAATTTTATCATTATCGGCTATTCCAAAGATTAATGCTCCACCAAATGTATTTGCAAAAGCACTTACGCTCTTACACCAACTCTTTGGTTTCTTCGCTTCCAAAGATAGCTTTTTGTCATATTCAGTTGCTTCACCGATTAATTGTTTTATATCCAAGTTTTCCACCAACTTTCTAATTCATATATATTTTGAATGGATTTTCTCTTCATTCTCTCTACTTTATTATTTTTCTTTCTTAAGTCTAAGATACATTTCTGAATTACTATATAAACATACAGCACTACAAAATTATTTAGTCTCGTTTCCATACCATAGCGAAAAAAACATAGCAGTCAAGAGCACTCTCTTTAACTGCTATACAATTATTAATTATTCAAAATCAATTAACTCTCTAATGTCTGTTATTTCCAAAGCCTCTGCTATTTTGGAAAGATGTTCGAAGTTAATCACTGTTCGAGTTCCCCGGACAATGTCACTAATCGTAGATTCTCTGATCCCAGACATCTCTGCCAACCTCTTCTGACTCAATTCTCTTTTTTCTAATGCGTCTTTCACTTTCAATTTTACAACATATTTTTTTTTCATTTCAACTCATCCCCTTGTTGAAGCAATACTGTCATATATGCAAGATTCCAAATATTAGAATCCTTTCCTACCGCATTAGGATTGTCACCAATAGCTGATGCAAAGTTCATAATCTGGCTGGTTATGCTTGACTTACATCTATCCCACACTGAAATAGGATTCACACCATTCTTCCATTCATATTTATCTGTCTCCTGATTTAATACGACCAAAGATCTGAATGCTGCAACCGCGGGGTAAATAAGACCATCTGGAATTTTATAATAAATATCATGAAGACCAAACTTAGATGTACCGATAATATTTCCATCTTTATAACCAGAATATTTCTTGCGACCATATCTCCCACCTGTTTCATTGAAAGCTGTTGCAAACTCTGTCTCAACTGCATCATATAAATCAAAAATATCTGGCATAATATTAACATATCTACGATAAGAATCCGGATTATTCAAATATAATTCCAACATCTTTGCTTTTGAAGAATATGCCTTAATCGGATGATTCATTGCATCAAACTTATCAATATTAAACATATTAATGATAGAAACCACTTCACGAGCATCGATCATCTTTAACCTCTTATTTGTCACATCATCAAATGCCTGTTGGTTCTGTTTAAATGCAATTCTTGTGAAGAATGGCATTCCTTCTAGACCTTCTTTGATAGGATCAAACTTCTGTTGAAGTTCGGCCATAGACTTCTCATCTACCTGTACGGACGTATTTCGAGCTTCTGCTAATTTTTCAATAATATCTTCCACACCAGTCATTACTTCAAACTGCACATACTGATCAAGACCAGCGTTACGATGATCACATACAATCTTATATGTATGACCGCCGTCAATATTACCATGAAGCATATCATCTGTGAAATTAATTGTAACTTCTTTTGTCTTATTATTATATGTACAACTTTTTGCGGAAAGAACGATTCCCCTATTTTTTAAATGAAAAAATCCATCATTGCTTTCGAGAGATTCCTTAATTGCTTGCGCAACACCAGATGTAAGTTTCTGATCGCGTGGATTTGTTGCCATGGGAATACCCTCTGGGACATCACAAATTTTGACATAAAATACATACTTTTTTGCAACATCATTGAATGGATCGTCAAGTTTGCGGAATGAATTTTCTTTTACATACATTGTTTTTCTGATAGACATATTAAAGTCCTCCTTATAAAATATTAGATCAACTGTCCTACCCGGCATCATAGTACCGACAGGCTACTATTTTGTATATGTACATCTTCTCCATATCTCAATCCAAGAATAGCGCAATATCGTTATTTTGTCAATGTCTATTTTGAAAATAATTTCTGTAATGGCATCAATTGAAATAATTTCACATCTTGTCACTTAAAATGCTTGTCTAGTGAAATTATCCCTGAATATATTAATAATCTTTATATTTATAACTTTCTAATCATTATCATGTTGCGTCCCAAACATCATCTATATTTACATGTAATATCTTCGTAAAATACCGTGGGTTATTATCGGGTTATTTTTCAACTGTCTATGCCTTCCAGGCCTTGATTTTACTGGCTTTTGGGCGAAGCTTTCAAAGAGTGCCGTGGCAAACGAAAAGCACTCGTATCATATTTTTTCTCCTGATTTCTTTCCAATAATGAACAACACGCGGATAATTTATGAACAAATTACCTCTCTTCTAATGTAACTTCATTCGCTGGAATTATGAATTTTTTCAAATACTTCTGCATATTTTTATTATATGCATAAACGTAACATCCCTTTATACCACGAGCTAGAATCGTAGTATATGTATTAATAATTAGTTTTTTTAAAGTTTCCGCATCTGTTCCAGCTTTTACTTTTGAATCCTTATACTGCTTCAAATCTATTACTATCGAATTACTATCAAAATTATAGTCAATCTCTTTGCCAAATATAACGCCCACATAATTCATGTCATATCCCTGAGTCGTGTGAATGCATCCAATCGTACAATGCGAATCCTGTCTGGTAAGCCATGATTCATTGGTCAAATTCCAAATATATTTGTGATTTTCAATCCGAATATCATATTCACCACTTTGAACGAGTAAGTCATAACAAGACATATCATCCTTAGGTTTATTCTTTTGTTTTGTCTTCCACTCCCATGAAAATCCAGCAACTGTTTTACACAATCCCATTTCATCATCTTTTTTACGTACAGTTTCCACAAGTAAATTAACGTCATCAAAAATCAGAAAATCGTAATTTTCCATATTTTCGCATTCTTTTCTCCTGCAGGTCATTATATCCTTAATATACTGAAGGTAGGTGTCTCCACCTTCACATCTCATTTGTGTCTCAAGAATATGTTCATTCGTTACGTAATTATACTTTTTCAAAGTATTTTCATATTCATCATGTGAAATATCAGATGACTTTACACTTTGAGATTTATCATAAAAAAGAACAATATGCTTCGCTGATTTTAAAACCCATTCAAGCTGATTAGTTTTAGTTGGTTCTAAATCTAGCAATCTACTAACATCATCAAAAGATTTATATCCTGTAAGATTTTTACGTTTCGACAATCTATGTGATTCATCGACAAAAAGAATATCATAGTCTTCTTTAATTACATCTGTTGGTCCTATAACCATTTCACTTACAAGCCCATTACCACACTCTTTGAATACATTTTTAACTGTTCCTCTAATTCCTGGCATAGGAAAGACAAATCCTATCTTGAACTCTTTCCCACCTCTTTGTGTTTGAATAAATTTTTTCAATCTTAACAAAGTATTACGTTTACTTTGATCAATATCATCTTCAAATGCTTCTGCCTTAATATCTAACAAACTATCATCTATATTAATGGCATTTACCAATGAATTAATAATACTAATTGCCAAAACCGTTTTCCCTGTACCAGCACACCCATGAACAAGACTAACGCCCTTTTTATCATTTACAAAGCTATCTATAATTTCATTGATTACTTTTATACTTACTTCATTCTGTTCCCCATTCAGTGCATTATAAGGGGAAAACTTAAATATATTTTTATTTTCAATAATTTCAACAGAAGAATTTGCAAGCTTCTTATCGAGCATTTCCTGCCATAGAACAGTGAACTGATTTCGATAAAATTTTCTCTGATAGTAATCATGTATAGCTTGCTGACCTTTGTTTTTATTCAATATATTTTTGAATCTTCCGTCCACTGAACAATACTTTATCAAACGCTGCTCATAATCTAAAATAACCGATTTATTAAAACGCCCATTAAAAACAACCTCTATAACCTTTAAATCCTTCTTTTCTTCATTTTTCAAATGCTGACTCATTCGAGCAGCCGCACTTGTAGTTTCACCTATATAGAGATTGTTATTATCGTGAATAAGATAGACTACAGGCCAATTTGTCCCCTTTGATAATTCTTTTAACTTTTGCAATCCATGTTCGTTAAATTCAAACTCTTTAATTTCATCCATAACCACCATAAACCGTACCTCGCATCATTACAATTTATCATATTTGTCACTCTTTCCTTTGGACTTTTCCACTGGATATTTCTCGTTGTTTTTTTCTATTTTCGTTTGCACAATTTCATCCAAATCCAATCCACATGCATCCGCCATCAAGACACAATAATTTACAACATCTGCAAGTTCTTCTTTTATCTCTTCTATTTTATTGTTTGAAGAAGTATCAGCTCCACTCCACTGAAATACTTCCAACAATTCTGATGCTTCCAAAGAAATGGAGATTGCCAAATCTTTTGGGTTATGAAATTGTTTCCAATCTCTGTCATCTCTAAATTTAAGAATTTGATTGATTGTTTCCTGTGTCATATTATTCCCCATCCTTCCAATTCCAAACATATTATATATTAAGCGGCACTGCAAACCATTTTATAAAAATTTCACCTTAAGGCTTATACTAACTTTCAATACACAATCCTAAAATAATCCAAATACGCTTTATATTTATCCTGTGCTGTCAGACAGGTGTCTGTCAGATAGCCTTTCTCATTATTCCATTCTTTCAATCCTCGATAATAGAACATTTTCAGATTATCCTCGATAATGAACGGAACGATATTGTATTTGAGGCATTCCTTAAACATAATCAATCTGCCTACACGGCCATTGCCGTCCTGGAACGGATGAATACGTTCAAACTTTACATGGAAGTCCAGAATATCCTCAAAAGTCTTTTCTTCTTTTCCATTGTACTCTGTCAGCAGAGCTTTCATCTTATCGGCAACTTCTTCCGGAAGTGCGGTATACATACCACCGACTTCGTTTGGCAGTTTTTTGTAGTCACCAACCATAAACCAATCTTTACGGGAATCGCTTGTACCTGTTTTAAGTGTGCGGTGCAATTCCTTGATAAACTTTTCAGTAAGTGCACCTTTGGCATTATCAATAATCATATCAATGCAGCAAAAATGGTTTGTTGTTTCGATAACATCATCTACGTTCAACACTTCTTTTTCCACACCGATAGTATTGGTTTCAAAAATATATCTTGTCTGATCGTGAGTCAGACGGCTTCCTTCAATATGGTTAGAATTGTATGTTAAATCAATCTGTGTCTTATGGTAAATGCCGCCGGAATACTTACTTTCTTTCTGTTCCTGTAAAATATCCAGCAATGTAATTGGCTGTTCTTTCTTTTTGTTGGAACGCTCCGGTTTTTCTGCATTTTCAGGAATATTCCAAGTCTTTCCGGTAAGAAATGCACCATTCACTCGGCCTTGAGCACAGTAATTTCTGACGCTACGCTCTGACACATTCCATTTTTTTGCTATTTCAGTAACTGAAAGGTATCGCATCTGCTCTCCTCCGTTATAATTCAACTCAAAATTTGCACTTTATTATGGTATAGTATATCACATTATCGGCAAACTATCAAATATATATTCGTATTCATCTCTTTTATTTTTGCCGTTTCCGGTATTAATTAACTATGTGCCATTACAAAAACATATAACAGCCTGATAGAAATCACATTTTATATATACTCATGTGATTTATTTCCTTTTAAATTTCAAAAAATCCCTTCGTAAATCAAAAATCCGTTTTACAAGGCATCTTTTTGCTCACATTTTAAAGTAAAACCCTATTTTTAAGTTTTACCGGCAATTTTGCCGATAAAGAAACCAGCCCGTTTTCGAGCTGGTTGCAATTCACATTATGTACAAACCACTTCCCTAACCACTACGTCCTCTGACATTTCTCTCAGCAGATCCATATGTCTTACCCAAACCATATCGTCTGTTTCCTTATCCGGTGTCGGATTCTGTTTCTGCAGAAACGCTCTGCGCATTCTGCCATACTTATTTAAACTCTTATCTTCCACTGACTGCTCCTATGTCAAGATTTAGTACAAGTTAAAATGAGATTTTCCTCATCTTAACCTGCAAGCTGCAATTCGTCTTGCTGAAGCTTCCGATGCAACTTTTCATAATCATTTGGTGACATATAATCACAGTGACTATGGATTCGTTTTGTATTATAAAACGCTTCTAAGTAATTCTGGTAATTGCGTTTTCCTCGAATTCACTTCACCAAGAATCTGGCTTAGATTTGTATCTAATGATGACGGTGATATAATCCTTTTCCTTTCCTCTACTTCCAAATATTATTGTTTTCCATTTTGTAATTACAATATAAATATTTCATAATCTGCTTTCGCAAAAAATCTCGTCTGCAAATGCAATTCTCTTTTCCCCACGAGGATTCTCTCCTGCACTTTTCTTTACATAAAGTATACGTCATTGTCTACTATTAAGCAAGTTGCTTACAAAGAATCACATGGATAATTTTCCCAAAAACTCCCTCATTCTTCCATGATCAGATGCAAAGACTTCTTCCGGATTTCCTTCCACCGCAATGACACCATTCTCCATAAAAATAATCTTATCCGCTACCTTCCGTGCAAAATCCATTTCATGTGTCACAATCACCATCGTCATATGCTCTGCCGCCAGGTCTTTGATTACTTTTAATATCTCTCCGGTCAGCTCCGGATCCAATGCAGATGTAGGTTCATCAAAGAACAACATCTTCGGTTTCATCGCCAGTGCTCGCGCAATCGACACTCTCTGCTGCTGCCCGCCGGAAAGCTGATAAGGATATGCCTCTGCCTTATCCGAAAGTCCCATTTTTGCCAAGAGCTTTTTTGCCTCCTCGTAAACTTCTTCCCTGTTTCTCTTCTGCACATGGATTGGTGCATCTGCAATGTTTTTTATGACAGAAAAGTGCGGAAACAGATTAAAATTTTGGAATACCAGACCGAAACAGGACTGGATTTCTTTCAACTTCTGCTTCTTCGGAAAGGTTGGATTTCCATTCTCTATCCATACTGCCTTCTTTCCCTGATATAGTATTTCCCCGTCATCGATAGTTTCCAGCATTGTTGCGCAGCGAAGCAACGTAGACTTCCCGGATCCAGATGGCCCTATGATTGCCAAAACCTCCCCCTCCTCTACGGAGAGCGAAAGATCCTTAATTACCGTTGTACCTTCAAATTCTTTTTTAATCTGTTTCATTTCTAAAAGACTCATTCTGGAAACCTCCTAACGATAATAGTTCAACCTTTTTTCAAACAATTCCATTCCCCATGCAACTGCATAATTGAAAATATAGTAAAATACACCAGCGATAAAAAATGGAACAACCGTTGTCTGTGCTGCTGCAATCTGTTTTGCTACCGCAAACATTTCAATGTAAGATAATGAATATACCAGAGATGTATCTTTTACCAGTGTGATTACTTCATTTGTCACAGATGGGAGCACATTTTTTACCATCTGCGGCAGTACGATTCTCAAAAATGTCTGCCGTCTGGAATATCCAAGGAGTGCAGCAGCTTCATACTGCCCTTTTGGAATAGACTCTATGCCAGAACGATAGATTTCCGCAAAATAAGCTGCATAATTCAAAGAACATCCAAGAAGAATTGCTGCCAGCTTGTATCCTCCAATATTCATCTGCCACAAGTAATATGGTGCAAAATACCATACTAGAAGTTGCAACATCAGAGGGGTTCCCCTCATCACCGAGACATAAATTTTCACAATCCAGCTGATTAGTTTGATTCTACTGACTCTTCCAAAATAGACCAACATCCCTAAAGGCAGCGAAAAAATCAGTGTCATGACAAAAATCAGACAAGTCTGTCCAAACCCTGCTGTCATTTGCCTCAACATTACCCCAAAACTCATGTTTCTTCCTCCTATCAGAATCTCCTTGAAAAGAAGTCCTCTTTCAAAGGGATCTTTTTTATTTTAGAGTTACCATATCGGCAATCTCATATTTTTCCGCGAGCTTTGCAATCGTTCCGTCTTCTGTCAATTTTTTCAGGTCGGCATTGACTACATCGCATAATTCCTGATTTCCTTTTTTAAATCCAATTGCATACTGCTCTGTATTCAAAGTTTCTTCCAAAATCTGGTATCCTTCTCCTCTGGATTTGATCTGATAATTAGCAACTCCTACATCTATTGCAAGAGCATCGAGCGCACCTGCCTGAAGTTCTGTAAAGGCCGTATTATAATCCGCAAACTCATTCAAAGCACTAAAGGTATCTGCCAGTGCCTTCTGGCCACCTTCTTCTTCACTCTGTAAAAGATCCAGTGCAGCACTTGCTGCCTGCACGCCAACGCTCTTTCCCTGCAAATCTTCCAATGTTTTCATGCCGGATTTCTCTGCCACAACGATTACTTGACTGTTATCTACATACGGAGTAGAAAATGTATACTCCTCTTCTCTTCCATTCATAGTAAATCCATTCCAAATACAATCAATTGCGCCGGAATTTAATTCCATATCTTTCGAATCCCAGTTGATTGGTTTTTTCACCAGCTCCCAACCTTCCAGTTCACAGACTGCTTCTGCCAGTTCCAAATCAAATCCTGTATATTCTCCATTTTCATCCATATATCCATATGGTGGATATTCTGCATCAAATCCCACTGTAAATGTCTTCTTATCCTCCACACTCTCAGATTCCTTGCCATCCTTTTTGGAAATATTTTCTTTATCTTTGCATCCCCCAAGCACCATTGTTGCGATTGTCATTCCCATCAAAAATATTGCTAAATTCCTTTTCATTCTTTTCATCCTCCTTTTTCTTGCGTTATCACGTTAGTAATTGACCACTTTACTATATTGAATTAATTGCTTTTTATAATATCATAGCTTCCACTTATTGTCAATGCTTGATCAAATTCCTCTCTCATTTTCCGCATAATAAAAGCACCCGTATTTCTACAAGCGCTCTCATCATTTCTTAAAAGACTATATTACTTTCTCTATTTTCTCAATCAAGACACGATCTGCCGGCAACCAATCTACACTATACAAAGCGTCTTTGGTCAGCCATACAGCTGCCTTGTGCTCCTTTAATACTAAGTCTCCTGATCGAACCTGACAGACAAAGCAATCCATTGATAAATGAAATTTCGGATAATCATATTCGACTGTATCCAGCAATTCAATTACCTGAACTTCTGTGTCCAATTCTTCTTTTATCTCTCTTACAATTGCTGCTTCCGGTGTTTCATTAGGCTCAATCTTTCCTCCCGGAAATTCCCAACCACCTTTGAATTCCCCATATCCTCTCTGAGTTGCAAATATTTTCCCCTCATCAATGATAATCGCTGCCACTACTCTAATTGTTTTCATTTGATCTCCCACCGTTTCTATTATCCATTTACAATATATTCATAAATATCTTCTCTCACCGGAGTATCTAATACCCATTCAATTTCCACTGCTGTTTTATCTGTATTGGGCATGATAAATTCTTTTACACCTCCAGTTGAAGCCATTCTACCAAGATAATAAAATTCTTTGGAAATTTTATCATCTTTATTCTTTCTCACAAAAAGCTGCACATCTATTCCTCGTTCTTTCGCATTTAAGAAATTCTGCACATCTTCCGATTCTATACTTCTACCACTTTTCGAAATTGCAATCAAGCGATTATTGCTAATAAAGTGATCCTCATATTTGGTTGTATCACTAATATCTTCTTGCTTGTCATAGTTAATAAATATAGGAAACGTTTTTGTTTTCTTATCATATTTATATCCACCAATATTCAATGGCACTTCATTTCTTTCCCAATTTAACAAACGACAAGCGTCTTCATATGTATATTTCTGATACAGAACTAAGTCCGTGTCTTGATATCTCATACTGAATTTTTCCTCATAACGCGAAATACCAAAGTCAATTAATTCTTCTAAAATGTTATAGAAATCCTTATTCTTCAACATTTCTCCAAATAATTTAGACACACCATAATCCGAACCCTCTTTTTCCAAAAATACACACTGAGCATACCTCTTCTTAGCTGCACTGGTAGGAAATTCATTTGTCATTATATTCACAACATTCTCTACACAATTATCATCCATAGAACAATTATATTTTTCACGCAATGATTTCTTTAATAAGTCCACTATTCCATGTTGATACTTGAGCAATCGCTTCAACATTTCCAATTCATGAATTCTTTTTCCACTCGCCATTTTTTTGGAAACAAACTCAATTACGTTTTCTTCCTCTTTCGACAGACGAATTGTATACTCCTTTTCATATTTTACAAGAAACTTATAATAAGATCCCAGGCTATTATTATCAAAGATTCTAAGTACATCCATCTCTCCATATTTATCAAAATCGGCAAGTGCGGGTATATGGCCCAACTTATTTTTTAGATTTGCATAATTCTCACGAATTAATTTAATATCACTGAAATTTGCATTATCGATTGCCTGAAAAATTTTCTTTCGAGAAATTTCATCAAAGTGAATCGTACTTGCTCCCGGAATTACGCGTCCCCCTTCTGTTACATAGCGACGGATATTGTCTTTGTTGTAACTTCTATCTCCAGAAAGTGCAATCGGAATCATAAAATTATTCCGATAATTTCCAATAAAATCAATTACAACTACGTATTCTTTGCCTTCTGCTTTGCGAAGTCCACGCCCTAACTGCTGAATAAATATAATTGGCGACTCTGTTGGGCGAAGCATAATTACTTGATTGATCTCTGGAACATCTGCACCTTCTGAAAAAATATCCACAGAAATAATATAATCCAATGCATCTTCTTTCTCTTCACCAGCAAGCCGTTCAATCGCTGCTGCTCTCACCGCTTCTGAATCACCACCACTTAACACAAGAGTTCTCCAGCCCTTTTCATTAAACTTAACAGATAGCTCACGGGCTTCATCAATCCGGCTACAAAAAATCAATCCTTTCACTCTTTCTCCGCTATATCCCAAAAATTCTGCCTGTTTCATTACATTTAACACACGCTCATCTGATGTCAAATATCTAAAATTTTCAACTTTTTCTTCCGATGATTTGCCGACATCGGCGATAATCTCCAGATCAGTGAGTCCAAAGTAATGAAATGGGCATAACAAATTTTCCTCCATTGCATTTTACAAACGAATCTCGTATGCAATCTGATGATTAAAAATTTCATAGATATTTCTATCTCCTAGATGATCATCGCGTTTATCCGGTGTTGCTGTCATCCCCAACCACAGCTTTGGCTTGAAATAATCCATAATTTTCTTGTAACTGTCTGCAGAACTATGATGAGCTTCATCAATAATAATCAAATCCCAATGCTCCTTGTTATACTGACTAAGAATATCCGTTTTACTTAATGTCTGTATCGTGGCAAACACAAAATCAGCATCGTAATCTTGATATTTTCCAGTCACCATCCCCATAGAAACCTGGCCACCGAATACTTTCCGATAAGACTTCAATGCCTGTTTGACAATCTGATTACGATGAACTAAAAATAACACACGTTTAAATTCCAATTCTCTTGCTGCAAATGCAGAAGCGTAAGTTTTTCCAGTACCCGAATTTGTAAAGGGGGAGAATGAGAATTTTTTTACATTTTGAAGAAATAAATAATGATGGTTGCTCTAATCACCGAACCACTATAGTTACCTTAATGATGTCGGCACCAATATGGTTTGTTTGCTAACAATTATAAAACAAAACAAATTATTCTTTAGCATCTAAAATAATATCCAATTCGTTTAGTTGTATGATTTCATCATTTAAATACTTCTCGTACATAATATCAGCAGGAAGCATCTTAATGCGTATTTCTTGAGGCATATCTTTTATACTATGCCAAAATTCTAATTCTACATAACCTACATCTTCAATGCGCCCTGTTTCTTTTGGCATTAGGAAATAATTCTTTACACCTAAAGGTGAAATTTTTATAGCATCCAAAAAATATTTATATGCCAAATAATAGAGATATTGTTTTGCAACGTCTTCAACACCTGGATTCTTTCGAATAGTTGTTCCATTCAACTCCGGACAATAATACTTTGCATCTAAAATATAGTAATAATACTCCGACTTATTATTCTTATAAAAACTCAAAAAATCAGGAACAAATGTATTTTGGGGTTCTCTATATGCTCCGAAATAGTTCCATTTTGGTTTTTTAACAAGTTCTATCAATTCCTGTTTTCCCGATGTTGGAGCATTCATTACATAATCTGCTACCGGTTGAAATGTTTTACTTAATTCTGAAAGTTTCTCATTCCGTTGACTTTTAAAAACTTTGGCACATACATCTTCCCACACCGTATGGAATGTTCTCGTTCCAATTAAAAACATTGTTTCATCCCCAGTGCTCATTTTCCCACGAACAGTTATATAATCGGACATTGCCTTTAACAACATGATTTTATGATCGTCAAACTGTATTCTGAGTTCATTTTCGATACAGTTTAAAATATGTGTATCGTCACCAAAATCTCTTTTTTCCTCGCCTGTCAACTCAATTATCGGATAATTGTATATATCACCCAAACCAGACTCATGTAATCGCAGAGTACAATCCGTAATAACCCATGAATGCAATCTGTGAATAAAATCATCCTCATTATATTCTTTTCTAACAGTATATATTTCCGTATAATAAGGTCTGTTATTCTTTATTATTGGATAAGTTTCATCAATTGTCTTTTGCCACAAATAATCCGTAGAGCTATTAATTTCAACTAGTTCTTGATCGTTGGAATAAATGCCGTTATATAAATAGTCTCTGATGAGAAATAACATTAACGATAGAATGTTGACGTCATTTTTCCCTTCTTTTCCTGTGTACTCCTTAATAATCTCTTTATTTGATTTATTATATTTTCTAAGGACATTAATTACTTGAACCATCTCCCGTTTAGGCACATATGGCTCTTCAACTTCTATATATTTAGGATAAACATAAATAATCCTATCCTTGCAGAAAAGGATTCCGACATATCTAAATAGATACATAAGCTGTGAGTAATCATCTAATACCCCTACATAATCATCATCTGATTCATCAAGCAACGTTTCATCTTCCTCTTGAAAATTCTTTTTCCCTTTAATAGTCTTAAGAATTCGATATTTTTTAAGAAGGTGTATAAATTCTGCAAAAGAATCTTCATTATGTTCAAATTCAAAAATTTTTTTCAAGCTATCACGCGAATATAATTTGCCTTCTCTAACATATTTCGTTATAAGAGCCATGTTATACTCCTTCTCTTACCTTTTTGTCATCGTATGATTTTTCTTCTGCATCATAGTACTTTGTTTTAAAATCATGTCCGAACAGTTCTAGTCCTTCGCTCATAAAAACTCGTTTTATATCAGAATATTTATTACAATTACCCTTACCATTCATTCCTTCAAACAGTTCATCTCGCCGTGTTCTTGCTACATCCTCAAATAAATACATCAACACTTTTTCATTTAACACTGATACAAATTCATCATTCTCAGCTTTACTAGCTATAACATCAGTTGCATTAAGTTTGTATTGATCACACTTGACAAAAAACGGCCCCATTAACTTATCTTCATTAGCCCTAATTCCATCTTTATTAGAGGACAGCTTAGCATTTATAGCTCTTCGCAATACATTCCATCTAATCTCCTGATTATTAAGAATAAATTTCAATTTAATATTTTCTTTTTTAACTCCCTTTGAATCTTCTGTAATTTCCTCATCATCGATTCCAATATAATTAAAATCCCATCGACGCTTAAATGCTGTATCCATTGGAAATACTCCTTGATCAGCACTGTTCATTGTAGCCCAAATAAACATATTATCCGGCAACTTCATTATCTCACATTCCTTAGCATCAACCGATAATTCCTCAGCTAAAAAGGCTTTTACATCTTCAGATGTAGCAATACTGTATTCACTAATGCCTTTTTCATCTCTATCTAACAGTTGGAACATTTCTCCAAATACAGTAGCAACTTTTGCTCTATTTATTTCTTCTATAAGAAGCACATGTGGAGACGGTTTCTTTGTACGTGCACTCTTTAATGCTTCAACATAAATGCGTAGAAATGGACCCGGCACAAATCTATATTCAATTTCCCCATCACCGTTTGTTACCGGTTTATATGTACCTACAAATTGAGCATGTGAATAATCTGCATAGAATGTAACACGTTCATAACTTCCTTTATGAGTTACAGTCAACAACTCACACTGTTTTTTTAACCAATAGCTTTTTCCTGTTCCAGGAGCTCCAAAAGTAATCATATTTAACTTGTAGTTTTCTCGATCATACTTTGACTCATATTTCAATGATGGAGCAGCATCAGGTTTTTTTATGTCCAATTTAAATGTAATCTCGTTATTTTTCTTAGTCATTTTCAATTCCGTTATTTGTGGAATTGGAAGCATTCTGAGACACTTAAGATATATTTCCTCAGAGTTTGGATTCGTTTTTGTATTAACTGCATTTATGTAATATCTTTTTGCATCCGGTTGATTTTTTAAGTCAAATGTTAAACTAGTTGCTGTAGCAACATAATCATAAGCATCTTGCCAATCTGCAAGACTTATATTTTCATATTTATTAATGCTTTGATATATATACTCAATTTTGACTTTTTGCAAATAATCTAACAAATTATCTTTATCCAATTTATAGGTTGTAGGTCCTGAAAAATCAAAATAAGAATCAAATTCCGCCTTTTTAGACAATGATCCCATGTAAATAGTGCTTTCTCCTTTTCCAGAATCCCCTTTTATTTTAAATTTCTTTTTTACAAAACTTGATGATATTCCAACTGTATAATCTGCCATTTGTTTATTCCTCCTCACCTAATTTAGGATAACTTTTCAGTATTTGCTCCATAATATGAATAAGAACATCAACAACAATCGAATTACCAGCTTGCTGATACATTGATGTGTCGGATACTTCTATTTTAAAATTATCAGAAAATCCCATAAGTCTCAAGCATTCTCTCGGAGTTAATTTTCTCAAACGACCATCTGTTGTAACATAATTATCAACACCTGCTCTATGCATTTTATGCATGGTAGTTAACAATGGTCTTGCGATTTCCAAATCGGTTTTTGGTTTACTGTAAAAATTCTTTGTTCCACTGGCTAAAACATATTTTCTAACCTTTTCTGAAAGAAAATATTTTTCTAAATCCGGAATGTCATTTGCCTGTGCATCTTCCTCTGACTGAAATACGAAATCTCCGTGCCAATTAAACTGCTGATTTTTTTTCTGGCAAAGCTGTACATCTCCATCTATTTGTGTAAATCTCTTTGAGAGATTTTTTTCCATTGTTACAAACGCAACTCCTTTTGCTGGCAAAAAATATCCGCCCGGAGCATTTTCCATAAGAAAATCTTGCATTTTTTTCTCTAAAGGAATTGCTTTTGGGAACTCAAAAGGTGCTATAACTTCAAGATCATCCCTTATACCTACAACAAAAAGTCGCTCTCTGTTCTGGGGAATACCATAGTTTTTCGCATTCAAGACTGACCAAGTAAAAGAATATCCTAACTCTTTAAAGACCTCTTGCATTTTCTGCCATGTCTTTCCACCATCATGCGATGTTACTGCTCTGACGTTTTCATAAATGAATACTTTAGGTTTAATTTCATCAATAAGACGAGCATATTCATAAAATAATGTTCCTCTAGTATCTTCTAATCCTCTCTGTTTCCCAACAAGTGAAAACGACTGGCATGGACTACCACCTACAAATAAATCAACCTGACCCTGATACTGTTTTCCATCAAGAAATGCCACATTCCAGTGGAAATTTTCCTCATCAAGCTTGTAATTTGCCATATATGATTTCTTTACTTTGTTCCGACTTTCCATTCCGGAATAGAGAGAATCAACATACTTTTTACGTGCTTTCCAATCTTCACCCATGCTATCCAATTTTATTTGCACTTCCATGTAATTGATTTTTTCATGAAGCTGACTTGTTCTTTGTGATAAATCCTGTATGCTTCGAATAATCTTTTTCCCATCACATTCTTCCAAACGATCATACAATGCTTTCAGACTTGTTGAAACAACTCTCCACTCAATTCCATCCGAGCTTTTGAAGTCCATATCGTTACCCAAATTTTCCAAGCTGTTATCCTTTTTAAAATCATTACTCACTTCAAGAATGATTTGAAATTCTCTAAATATAGCTTGAATATCTGTGCCCGTTTCTAATTCTGCCAAGAACTTGTCATACTCTTTTTTTCTCGCTTTTTTTATACCTTCCATTACAACAATTTTAGATAAAACATCTTTTACTTCTCCATTTGGTTTTGGAAGACTTTTTATTCTTTCAATTGTATTATTGAACTCTTTTTTTGCTTCATCAATCATATTTGATAGCTGAATTTTATACAAATCTTCAAACTCATTACTAAATTGAATAGTTTTAATTACTTTCTCAAGTATATCTAGTTCTTGTCCGATAGCATCCACATTCATTCCTATATTTTTTGTAAGAATTTCTACATCACCATTATCACAGGCAAATACTATCTCATGTTCGAGGTTCATCCTCTGAAGAGCATGTTCTATTGCCCCAATTCCGCTAAATACGGTTGCAAGTTTAATCATTATCTAGTCCCCCTTCAGAATCATCTTCAACCATTTCCATAATATCGGAAATATCACATTGAAGTGCATTACATATTTTTCTTAAAATATCTGTATTTACATTTTCATTTTTAGAAAGTTTTGCTATTGATGTTGAACTTATTTCAGCCTTTGCAGCTAAATCCTTTTTCAACATATCTTTGTCTATGAGTAGTTTCCATAATTTCTTATAACTAATCTTCATAATTGGCCTCCCTTGTTTACAAGAAATTGAAATGTACTTTTTATGACATACCCGTCCATGATATCATATTTTATTATGAAAGTATATGTTAAATTTAGCGTTCGCAAAACTAAATATTCTAATTGCAAAGTTTAAATCTATTTTTACTAAATTCAATTCACCTACCATTCCACTATGTAGAATTAGAAAACCGATTTTCGAAACTGAATAGGTTATATTATAATCACATTCTCCTAGTGACTACTGTTGTAATTATTTCTTTAGTTCATCAAACCACGCTTTCAGCTCTAGATGTTCAGCCAAATATTTCTCCGTCACTGTATCATCTATCCCGAAACCATCTAGAGCCCTCATCAGAAGCTCGTCGATAATTGTAAATTCCTTATCTTCACAAAACTCCGACAATCTACCTAGATCCAACACTCAATTACAAGCAATCTCGATCTATCGATTTTTTCTTCTTCGCTTTCGGAGACTGCTGCTCAATTTCCATTTTCTTTTCAGACAATCGCTCTTTAATTCCACGCTTCTCCGCTGATTTCTTTTCTTCTGGTCGCTGTTCCTGTACCGGCTCTCTTTTTACATTCGCAGGTATGCGCCAATATGCAGCTTCCGGTTTTGGATCCGGTCTTCTCCATTCTTCCTGGAGCTTTTCTTTTGCTGTCAAATCAGCTTTTGCCTTTTGAAGAGCTTTCTTAAAAGCTGCTACGTTTGCAAATCCATTCATAGTAGGAATCGCATCTAACTTTGATTTTTCTTTTTCCAATCTTATATCGTTGGAAGCAATCTTATCTTCCAATTCCTTTCGCTCTTTCCGATGAAAGAAACCTTTGGGAAGTTCCTTCAATCTCTGTTTCAACTTCTCCGTATCTTTCTCGATCGCATATACTTTTCTGCTGCCAGCTTTTAATTTTTCCTCAATGCTATTAAGATGCATAACCTCAAGCTGTTCTTTTTCAGATGATGGATATGGACCTTTCTCTCTTGGTGGCAAAGCTGCCGGTGTCATATCCAGAACTACATCTTCATAGAAAAGAAAATCTCCATTTTCATCTTTCTCTGCTTTTTCACAGAAGATGAAGAAATCGATAAACGACCGAAGCTTTCCAATTGCTTTCTGCAATAGCTGTGTAAATAACCCCTGCTGATATCCATGCTCTTTTATTGATTGCGAAACTTCATTGTCGATATAATCTTTCTTGATCATGACAAGTTCTTCCTCCTGCATGCCTTCGATCAGCCCACGATCCACCATGCGATTCCATTCCTTCCTCAGATAATTATCAATCTTAATTTCTTCTGCTTTTGGATTATTCTTTCCAATTTTTTTAGTAGCAAGGTATGGACCTCCTGTTTGGAATACGGTAAGTTTTTCGTTTTCATTTTTCACAAGACTATTGCAAACCTCTGTGAATAGTACTTTCGTTTCTTTCAGAAATGCTTTTGATTTAAAGTGTGGATTTTTCGGTGTGGTCCTATGTCAAGAAAAAGTACAAATTAAATGTAACCAATTTTCCCTTTTTTGTAATTGTTAACTCGCTAAGTTTGTTACGTCCGTTTCCAAGTTTTTCAGATATTGTTCCTCATATTCATTT